>Ga0209643_1000096_pt1 | contig 213433 bp, 197 predicted proteins | sample AutmiccBRH37_all_FD_187383 | JGI IMG/M metagenome (GOLD analysis project Ga0209643, IMG submission 187383) | Deep subsurface microbial communities from Mt. Terri, Switzerland - Autotrophic microbial communities BRH/37_all (SPAdes) (version 2) | ecosystem: Environmental > Aquatic > Deep... | reverse complement strand
ATACAACGCCCTAGAGATAGAAAGATAGTTACAACAAAAGAGTTTATAAACTACAAGGAAGAATTGCTAGAAGCTTTAAGGTAACTAATTCTTCCAAGTTCTTTTGACCTTTATGACTAGGAGTAAACCCTTTTCAATGGTGATAGTTGCCATATTGTTAATGAACTCATTGCTTAGCCCCCGAGTAGATGCAAAATATAATATTTCTCCATTTAGAGGAAATTTTAAACCCTCAGTTGTAACACCTGAAACGTCTTCAGTCAAAGGGTAAAGGGAAAGATAATCATCAGAGTTTCCATTGATGGTTATTTTTTTATTAAATAATTGTACCTGGTGGTATTCATCAACAATTGATGCTTTAATATCATTTCGTAGAGGCAACAATAGGATGTTGATGTTATTTAATGTTTGGTCAAGGCGATTACCTAGAGCACCAAATATCACTATTTCTTCTGGTTGGTACTCTATTGCCTTTTCTAGAGCAATTTCTAAATCTGACATATCCTTTTCACAAGGGTATTTTTCAATTGTAGTACCAAGATCAAGAAGTTGCTTATATACTGTCTTATCTATAGAATCAAGGTCTCCAACCACCATATCTGGTCTAACCCCAATGCTAAGTGCATAGTTTGCTCCACCATCTGCACAAATAATATAGTCATTTGATGTAATTAGTTCGCTATAAAAGTTCATATTATTGTAGTAGCCATTAGAAAAAACAATTATTCTTTTCAAGTCTTACCCCCCCTTGGCCTCAGGTGAATTAAATATCATTTATATCTTACCTAATACAATTATATCCAAATATAACTACTATTACAATGTAGCAAAAGATAGCTTATACTATACTTTATCCGATGACTAACTACCACTAGCCTTGCATGGGTTCAGCTATGTCAACAAGTTGACAAGTTTCACTCCAAGACTCCCACCTCTTGCTTTGCACTAGTATTTCTACGCATTGCTAAAACACAATGCTAGAACTACGGTCGTAGGTGGGAGATAAGTGGTACTAAGCCCCTGGATAACGGTTTCTAATATTCAGATGGAGTCAAAACTCCACCTGAATAAAGAATCCTGTTTATAGATAAAGCTATCTTTTAATTTTTTTTGCGACTTTTTTGATTAAAGATGTGTCTAATAGGGTGAAGGAGAGGACGTGAGTCATGACTAGGGCCCCCGGGGAACTTATAAAGAGATTATTAGTAAGTGATGAAACAGCATATGTGGAACTGGTCAATACATATGGCGAAAAGCTTCTCCACCTTGCATACATGGTAGTGGGAGATAGACAACTAGCAGAAGACGTGGTACAAGAAAGCTTTTTAGCACTATATGCGAAACTTCAAAATTTCAGGGGAGAAAGCTCTCTATCCACCTGGCTAACTAGAATTACTTTGAATAAAGCTAAAAACAAAATCAGACCTAAGTTGTTTCAAAAAATAGCATATTTCTGGGAGATAAATGCGACTGATACGGCACCTTTACCCCAAGATAATTATGAAAAGCAAGAAAAGCAGTCTATAGTAAGAGAAATAATGCTCTCCTTACCAATAAAGTATAGAGATGTCCTTTACCTTCATTATTTTGAAGAACTGAAGATTAAAGAAATTGCAGAAATCCTCGATGTTAGTCAATCAGGTGTTAAGACAAGGCTTCAACGGGGCAGGAATCAAATGAAGGATTTACTAAAAGAAAGGGGGCTGGACTAAGTGAGTAACAGGGGCATAAAAGATGACTTAAATTTGGATGAAAACATAAAAGATCTATTTCAAAAGAATATGACTGATATTAAACTTGATAATTTTTTTAAAGAAAAGCTAATAGCCATGAAAAATGATGTCAAACCAGTTTCACCAGTTCGTGCGTTTTTGGAAAAGGAAATTTGCATACCTGTAGCTTCAGTTTCAGCCGCCGCAGGAGTCATGATAATAGTGGCAGGATTTTTAATAAATTCATTATTGCTGCCAGGTGAAATACCACAACCAAAGTATCAAATTATTGAGATGATGCAAATCTCGGAAGCTCAATTGAATGTTAAGGATTAATTAAGTGACCTTTTAACGTTAATAAATTAAGAAAAGCAAAAGGGTGATATTTTCATGAAAAGCCATATTAGATTTAAAGTTAAACATCTACTTGGTGTAATTGCCGCGGCTATAGGGATAGTAGCGTTGAGTTATGTCTTTATGCCTTCTGCCATGATGTTCATTGCAGAAGGCTACTATAGAGAAGGTGAGCAGGCAGAGGCAAAAATATACTATGATAGAATGAATCAATACTTTCCAAAGCACTGGAAAACTCCTGAAGCCTTAGAAAGGGCAGCTCAAATAGCTGAAAGTGACAATTTGCTTATGGTTTCACCTATGGGCATAGGAAGTGCTCCCAGGTCTTCTGGAAATGTCTCCAAGGAAGCTCTAAAATACTATGAAATTTTAGCTGACAATTTTCCCGATACATGGCAGGGGGAAAGAGCTATCAAGGAATTAGCTATTCAAGAAATAAGAAATTATATAAACCTAGGCAATATTTCTGCAGCCCTTGAAGTAATAAATAACTATTTTGAGAAACAAACACGTGTAAGCTGGCACTATGATGTAATTTTGGAGGTAGCAAGGGCTTTAAAAACAAAGGGATATCATAATGAAGCTGCTAATTTAATTGAAGATTCAATTGAGAACATGGATGGCATCCAAAATTCTCCTGATACGTTTGAGCTACTAGCAGATATCTATGGCGTATTAGGTAATAAAGAAAAAGCTTTATTTAACTACAATCGGGTTTTAGAAAGTCATGAGGAGATATTAAAGCTTGAAAGAGAATATGCTGGCGATGAGTATGATAAAGGGACTAATATCTATTATGAAGAAAAAGAGGATGAAATAAATCGGAAGATTTCAATGCTCACTACAAACCCAATAAATACTGGTTCAATAATTGGGAGTATAACCATAGCAGGCAAGCCGGTAGCTGGTGTTGAAATGATTTTGCAGCCTTTACCCAATCCTAATGAATATTCCATGGGTTCCATGGATGCAATATGGTTGCCAAGCAATGAAAAGGGTGAATTTTCTTTTGAAAGTATTATACCTGGCAGATATGGGTTAGGTTTTGTAGTAGATCTTGAGCAGGTGGGTGATGTGGTTTTAAAGGGTGGACGTTTTCCAAAATCTATCATTTATGTTGAGGAAGGCCAAACATACAGATGGGATTTTGAGTTAGTTGATACTATGAAAATAGTTGCGCCAGCAGATGGTGAGGTAATTCAAGGCGACTATATTGATCTAACTTGGGAGCCGTATGAAGGTGCTGCTTACTATACATTAGAGCTTGGGACATATTTTGAAAATGGTTCAGGCAGTTCAGGATATGGAGAAAAGTATTATTCAAACAGTACTAGGTTTAACATCCAGGAACTAAAATCCATCCAGACAGGCATGAGCTATGATGAAGAAGGTCCAATGCCCCAGTCGCTATTTGGATATGCAATGCCAGGGGGACGGTTCTTCTGGTCAGTTTCCGCTCATAATCATGATGGAAATGTTCTAAGTTCATCCCAAGGCTATTTAAAAAGCCAAGATAGTGATTTTTCTTTCCCTGAAGAAGAATTAAGTGAAGGTGATAAGCTACTGCTTGAAAGAAAGTATGGTGAAGCAATTGCAGCTTATGAAAAGTCACTAGAAAAAGATACTGAAGACATTCATTCCATGTCAATGCTTGCAAAACTATATGGGATTTCAATAAATGAAACTATAGGGGAATATAAGTATTCAGATTTAGATAAAGCATTAGAATACTACCATAAGCTCTATGATATAACTGGAGATGTAGGATATTTAGATAGTATTACAGGTATTTATTATATCCACAAGGAAGATTTTGAAAAGGCGCTGGATATCCTTAAAGAAATAGAGAAAGAACAAGCTCTAAATGACTGGCAAAAGCAGCAGGTTGCGAAGCTAGAGAGTCATTTTGGAAACTATGGTCCTGCCTTAAATAAACTGATAAGTTCTGAAAGAAGATTTCTAAGTGAAGAAGCAGCTTTAAGGATAATTACAGGGGATTTTTCAGATGCACTTAATGAATACAATCTTAGTAATGTTGAAGAAGTATGGCAAGAAGCCTTAAGCCAATATGAAAGAGACTATGCTATGGTCGATAGTGATCTTCAAAATTCAATTAAAGATATGCCTGCATTAGAAGCAATTACTATGCTAGATAATAAAGACCTAACACCCAATGAAGAATTTATAAAGCTCTCACTAAAAGTGCTCGACCCTACATTTAGACGCAGCTCAACTGAAAATATTGAAATGTTTATTAATAAATATTCTTCTAAGGATCCTGATTTAGCAAGATATGCTAAAATATTATTTATGGATTAATTAATAAAGCAGAGTAAAAAAATAAGATAGTTTTAAATTGGGGGCTAATACCGGCCCCTAATTTATACTATCTTTCAAAATAAGGTGGATATTGTGAGTATAAGGCAAATCGTCATTGAGTTAATTTGCCTGCAACAGTTTAAGCTGTTCAATAACATTTGTATCTGCAAGTGTAGTTGTATCTCCTAAGGACCTATTTTCTGCAATATCTCTCAATAAACGTCTCATGATTTTACCGCTGCGTGTTTTTGGTAGTTCTGTAAAGAATATATTCTCCGGTCTTGCCAAAGCACCAATTTTTTCTACCACATGCTGCTTAACTGCCTTTGCAAGCTCGGCACTATCTTCAAACCCTTCTCTAAGTGTGATAAATGCTACAACCGCTTGACCTTTTATCTCATGGTTCTTTCCGATTACCGCTGCCTCAGCAACAGCTGGGTGATCAACCAAAGCACTTTCTACTTCCATGGTTCCTATTCGGTGCCCAGCCACATTTATTACATCATCAATTCTGCCCATTATCCAGAAGTAACCGTCTTCATCGATTTTTGCACCATCTCCCGTAAAGTAGGTATTTTCGAATCTACTCCAATACTGGAAGATATATCGATCTGTATCCCCATAGATATTTCGTAGCATTGCAGGCCATGGTGATTTTAGTATAAGAAAACCTCCAGTACCTTTAGGTACTGGATTTCCAGCTGCATCGACAATTTGGGCGTCTATACCAGGCAAAGGTACAGTAGCTGATCCAGGCTTTGTTGAAGTAATGCCAGGTAGTGGAGCTATCAGAATCATGCCAGTTTCAGTTTGCCACCAAGTGTCAACAATAGGGCATTTTTCACCGCCAATATGCTTGTGATACCACATCCATGCCTCGGGATTTATAGGTTCACCAACGGTACCTAAAAGTCTTAGACTTGATAAATTTTTCTTCTCGGGCCACTTTGAACCCCACTTCATAAATGACCTTACTGCAGTTGGTGCGGTATAGAAGATAGTTATTTTATATTTCTCAATAATATCCCAGAAACGATCCTTTTCTGGCCAATCTGGTGCTCCTTCATACATTACCGTTGTAGCACCATTGGCTAAAGGACCATACACAATATAGCTATGGCCTGTTATCCAGCCAATGTCTGCAGTACACCAATATATATCGTCTTCTTTTAAATCAAAAACCATCTTATGTGTTGAGGCAACTCCTGTTAAATAGCCACCTGTGGTATGTACTATACCTTTTGGTTTGCCAGTTGTACCGCTTGTGTAAAGTATAAATAGCATATCTTCTGAATCCATTTCTTCAGCTGGGCAATCTTCAGAACTATTTTCCATTAGTTCGTGCCACCAATAATCTCTACCATCCTGCATTGCTGCAAGAGCATTGTCTCCAATACGACCAACTACAATAACACTCTCAACAGTGGGAGTATTTTCTAAGGCTGTATTTACACTATGTTTTAGAGGTATAACCCCACCTCGTCTATAACCACCGTCAGCGGTTATAACAAGCTTTGATTGGCAATCATTAATACGTTCTGCCAATGCTTGTGAGCTAAAACCACCAAATACAATACTGTGGACCGCACCGAGACGGGTACAGGCAAGCATAGCAATAGTCAACTCTGGAATCATTGGCATATATAGAGTAATCCTATCTCCCTTTTTAATTCCCTGATTCTTTAATACATTTGCAAAACGCTTGACTTCTCTGGTTAATTCCTTATATGTTAGAGTCACAGAATCCCCAGGCTCTCCCTCCCAAATGATAGCAGGTTTATTTCTGCGAGGTCCTTCGGCATGTCTATCTAAACAATTGTAAGCTACATTGATTTTTCCATTCAGAAACCACTTTGCAAAGGGTGGTTCCCACTCTAGAACTTTATCCCACTTCTTAAACCAGTATAGTTTATCTGCTTCTTTTCCCCAATAAGTCGTGACATCCTCTGATGCAGATTTATATATACTATTACTCTTAATATTTGCTTGCTGTGTAAAATTGGAAGGCGGCGAAAAACTTCTCTCTTCTCTTAATAACTCTTCCAAAAATATTCCTCCATTCTTTGTTTCCGAATTATAAACAGCTAATCTAAATGAACTAAGAATCTTGCTTTATTCTATATTACGTTGTTAGTAAAAGAAAATAAAGAGAAATGAGGTTGACTGTAGGATATTTGAGTTAATATGAGTGTTTTTGGAGGTAAATGGATGATGGATGCAAAATAAAAAAGACTCCTTATGGGGAGTCCTAAATGTCAAATTCCAAGCATACAAAGCTTTTTAAACCGTTCTATGGTCTCTTCATTAACCTTTTTTCCTACTCTAACAGAGAACATATTTGCAGGATGAGAGATAATTTCTGGCTCATCTGTTACCCAGGTATCAAAATCTACTGAGGTTAATAACTTTTCCATTAAGTTTCTATATTCCCACATCTTAAGGTTTGTATCTTCTAAATCCCAATGCCAGTAGTACTCATTGGAAATCACAACTTTATCTTCAAAGTGATTTGTTGAAAAAGCAACCTCAAGAATTTTAGAAGCTAACCCATAATGTCGCCAATATTTGCTAACTTCAATTCCACCTAATTCTAGCATTTGTGATAATTCAGGGTGGCTCCAGCGTTGGTAATCATCAGGCCTATGAAATGTTACATATCCAACAACTAAGTTGTCATGGCGGGCTATAAAAACTCTTCCTTCAGGCAAAGCTGATATCTCTATAAGAGCACTTTTTTGTTTTTCATGGCTTCTAAAAGCTTTTAGACATGGTTCTAAATCTAGTGCTTTTAAGTAATCAGGGGTTACAGGGCCTTCTATAACAATATAGCCAACTGGTGTTTCTAATCTTAATTGTTCTAAGGAATTATTTTTTGCTGTGATGATGACACCTCCTTGGCTTTGTAAAAGACGAGTCAAGGTGATTATATTTTTTTCTTTAATTTCATTTATGCGAGAGTGGGCTTTATAAGAACAAGGTTGGTCATTTAGCGTTTCCAATAGAGGAACTGGGCTAAGCTTTTGCCAGTTTTTTAACCATTCATCAGGCAAGAGATTTGGAAGAACTCGATCTGACACTTCCCCCCATACAAAAGACCAGGCACGGGGGACAACATTCCAAATATCATAACCTCCACCCCCTACAGCAACCCATCTTCCTTGAGCATATTCATGGGCTAGTTGATGAACACGTTTCGGTATATAGGAAAGGGTTTTATTAGTTACTGAAATATGGCTTAATGGGTCTAAATGGTGAATATCACATCCATTTTGACTAATGATTATATCAGGTCTAAATTTTTTGGTAATTTCAGGCAAAAGATTTTCAAGACATTCTTGATATGAGGAATCGTTGGTATAGGGTTCCATAGGTAGGTTTATGCAGTTTCCCTTACCTAATCCAACACCTAACTCATCAATGTTACCAGTTCCGGGAAAAAGATAACTACCCGACTCATGTATAGATACTGTTAAAACATTGGGATCACTATAGAAAAACCACTGCACTCCATCACCGTGATGGGCATCAGTATCAATGTACATAACTTTTAGCTGATATTTTTTTCGCATCCAAGCAATAGCCACAGCTATATCATTGTATATACAAAAACCTGAAGCCTGATTCTGCTGGGCGTGATGTAAGCCACCACTAATATTAATGGAATGAGTAGCCTGATTTTCAAGAACTACTTCAGCCGCCTTAATGGTGGCTCCTACTGCAAGGCTGGCTGCTAAATGCATATTTCTGAATATGGGATTGTCATCAGTTCCTAGACCGCATGACAGGCTTCTGCCAGTTGGAGATTTTTCCAGACATGCATTTTTCACCATTTCAATGTAAGGTGGATCGTGTACAAGAGCTAAATCTTCAAAGGAGGCAGGCGATGGTGAAAGAATATCACTTGAACTAAGGACACCCATTTTTATAAGCAAATCAGTAGTTAATTCTAGGCGAAGGGGGTCAAAAGGGTGCCTATCAGTAAACTTATATTTGCATAATTGCTGTGAGTATACATATTTCCCAGAACCGGGCATAGCAGAGTGCCTCCTTATGGCCACAATACTTTAAAACCAACTTTTCTGACCTCTTTAATGATTCCTTCTGGATTCATTGTTCCTACACGCATAGTTAGCGTACTAAATCCAGGTTTATCTTTTACTTTTCGAAGAAAGACGTTATTGATATTAATGTCCATCTTCTTCATGATTTCAGCTATGTCCGCTAATATGCCAGGTCTATCTAAAAACTCCACAATAATTAGAGAACCCGGTGTTTCGACTCCCATTAATTCAACAAGTGCCCGAATTAAATCTCCATGGGTTATAATACCTACTAGGTTGCCTCCATTAATAACTGGTAAACAACCAATTCTATTATGATAAAGTAAACGGGCTGCTTCATCTACTGAGTCTAATGGATGGGCAGTTATTACCTCAGTATTCATTATTTGGTCTACTGTAATAGATTGTATTAAGCTAATGTTTTCGCCTTCTAAAGTCGAAGGTTTTGCATCTCTTAAGTCCCTGTCAGACACTATTCCCACAATCTTTTCATCTAAAGCAACGGGCAGGTGTCTTATTCTGTGGTTATTAACTAATTTTAGTGCATCATATATATTGGTATTGGAAGATATGGTAATCACTTTTTTTGTCATTATTTCCTCTACTAGCATAGTAACATCCTCCTTACTTGCAAAATTGAAATAATTAAACCTTTTCTACCTTTACATGATAATTCCTCCTTGAAAAAAGTTTTTCATTAGGTTTAATATTTTGCTCTAAAGCTTACAGTATATCTAGAGGATGATTTGTAATATATTGCATACAAATTATTTAGTTTAAATGTCTTGGAATAATTTACATTACTTATGAGACAAGGTAGAATAATTATAGAGAGATACTAATATTATTATGATAACTAAGAAGGGAGGGAGCAATAAGGGAATAGAGCCTTATTGCGCTCATATTATGGAAATATTGCTAGGTATCGTCGGTGTTCTTATACTAATTGCAGTTTTTATGTACAATAGGCTGATTACATTAAGAAACTCTGTGAAAAATGCATGGTCCGGGATAGATACTCAATTACAAAGAAGGTATGATCTTGTGCCAAATCTTGTCGAGACAGTAAAGGGTTATGCGGCTCATGAAAAAGATGTGTTAGAAAGTGTAACAAAGGCCAGAACTGCGTTTTTAAATGCAGGTTCAGTCAAAGAAACAGCTCAAGCGGAAAATATGATGGCTGGAGCCCTCAAGTCTCTTTTTGCAGTATCTGAGAACTACCCTGATCTTAAAGCATCTCAAAATTTCTTGATGCTACAGGAAGAGCTTGCTGGAACAGAAAACAAGGTTGCCTATGCTAGGCAAAGGTATAACAATTCTGTAATGGATTACAACACTGCTACTCAAAAGTTCCCGGCAAATATATTTGCCAATATGTTTAATTTTAAGGAAGCTGATTTCTTTGAAGTTGAGAATCTTGAAGTTCGCCAAGCTGTAAAAGTTAAGTTTTAACAATAGTTAGGAAGGTAGATATTATGGGAATTTATCAACAGATACAAAGGAACAAAAGGAAGACATATGTCTTTTTAGCATTCTTTATCTTTTTGATAGTGGCTGTTGTTTATGCCACAGGTATAATGCTAGACCCTGGAACTGCTTATGTTTTTGCCACTATTGCTTTTATTTTTACTTTAGTAGGTAGCTTTTTTTCATATTATTATAGTGATAAGATACTATTAAAGATGGCAAAAGCCAGGCCAGTTTCTAAAAAAAAGGAACCCTATCTATATCATACAATTGAAGGGGTAGCAATTGCAGCAGGCATCCCAACACCAAAAGCCTATGTAATTGAAACAGATGTGCCAAATGCTTTTGCTACAGGGCGCAATCCTGACAATTCAGCTGTGGCAGTTACCAGGGGACTAATGAATATGCTAAATAGAGAAGAGCTTGAGGGAGTAGTAGCCCATGAAATGGCCCATATTAAAAACTATGATATATTATTTGCTACTTTAGTAGTTGTTCTTGCTGGCACATTAGTGTATTTATCATTTATCTTGAGAAATGCCTTTTTCTTTGGCGGCATGAGGGGTGGTAGAAGAGGGGGAGGCAAAGCTAATCCCATTATTATGATTGTTGGTATCATAACAATAGTGCTTGCTCCAATTGCTGCAAAGATAGTTCAAATGGCAGTATCTAGAAATAGAGAATACTTGGCTGATGCAACTGCCGCAAATACGTTGGGATATCCATTAGGATTGGCCTCAGCACTTGAAAAGCTAGGAAAGCATAGTAATCCTGCTAAGGCACAAAAAGATGGTTTTGCCAATGAAGCTAATGCAGGGCTTTTTATAGTAAATCCCCTATCAAAGAGAATCAATGTTAACTCTTTGTTTAGTACCCACCCTTCAATTGAACAACGAGTAGCCAAACTGAAAAATATGTAGATGTTTTTTAAGGTATAAAATATCTTAGATGGCGATGAATTTGTATGCCTAGAGTGACTATTTAGTGAATACTACATAGCTAGTCAGAATGTATTTAGTGTCTGTCTATCTAAGGTTAAAGTAATTTAATGGATGATGAACCATTAAATTTAAAAATTGTAAATATAATGTAGCAGATATATTCTCCTTTCATAGTATAAATTAGATAATTGAAAGGAGAGATAAAGATGTCTATGTTTTATAATAGTGACAAAAAGATAGAGACTTCCGACAATCTATCAGCACGTCAAAAGGGTTGTCCCCAATTACCAGGTACTTTACTTCGTATTTTTATTCCACCAGGAGCTGTGATAAATCTACTGAATCTATTAGAAGTAAGTTCACCTGGGGGAATATGCATTATTGTAAGGATACCTTTATTAGGTGATAATTTAAACTTTAGCCAAATCCTTGATAGTATTAAAGCAGCTGGAGGCACAGTAGAGGTAGTTAACCAGAAGTAAGTTATCCAATAAACATGTGGTAGCAAAGAAGATCGGGCCTTTTAAAATAAAAGACCCGATTTTTTACTTTAGACTTTATTCAAATGCCTAGCTTTTGTCTCTTTTTATTTATATGATCTTCTATTGCCTGGGCAATTTCTGCTGGATTATCACCAATAGCAACCTTTCCACCTGTTATTCCTTCAAGGTCCTCGGTTAACAGTTTGGTAAGTTCAGGTCCACCTGTAACAGGAGGTGTTGGTGATAGGTGAGTGTATAGACCATAGGCCAAAGCAAAGAGTCCATCTATAGTTGCTTTTTGCTCCATCCATTCTGGTGCACTAACAGCAACAGGTAAATCGGATGTATCCACTCCTAAAGCATCTGCTAGGGCTGTTACCAGCATGGAGATTCGTCCCGTGTCTGTACAAGTCCCAAAGGGAAGTACAGGTGGAATGCCAAGGGAACTACATACCTCTTTTAAGCCTTCTCCCGCATACTGCAGGGCATCCATATTTGCCATGCCAGCTACCTCTAAACCATGGTTTCCGCAGCCTCCTGCTAGTATTAGGATATCTCTCTTGACCAACTCTTTGGCAAGGTTAACTGTTACCCAATCCTGAGGACCATTTTTTAAAGATGCACAGTTTACTATTGCTACAACGCCTTTTATCTTACCAGCCTTAATCACATCCAGTAAGGGGTCTAGTTTTCCACCTAAAGCATTAAGTATTGATTCTGTTGAAAAACCCGCAACAGCCTTTGTCTTCATCTGAGGTACATATGGCTTTACGTGCTCCCTTCTTATTGGATAGTTCGCGATTCCCCACTCTAGTAGTTTATGAGCAATTGCTAGTCCTTCGGGAGGTTTGTAATCAAGATTTTTTTCAACCTTGGGTACTCGAACTAAATCATTGATGGATACCAAAGTAACCTTGTATTTTTCACCATAGGGGTGTAGGTTTGGTGGTGAACAGTTTTCATCCATTGCGAAGACATCAACAGTACCAGTAGCAAGTAGTGGTTCAATTGCCAGCCAGTTTCCTGTATGCCCTACAAACACCTCATCCATCTCAAAACGCTGAAGTAATTCTTGCCCAGTTTCAATAGAACCTATTACCCTAATTCCTTTGGCACCTGCCCGTCTTGCTTTTTCCTGCCACTCAGGCTTTCTAGCTTCATAAATTGTGGCAACACCTACCCATGGTTCATGGCCGTTAAATACTATGTTTACGTAATCTGGATCCATGACCCCAAGATCCATATCCACCTCATGGGGTACTGGTGTTCCAAAAAGGATGTCTTGAACCATCTCCAACGGTATCTGAGCTCCATATATACAGGCTATTCCTAACCTCATGGCTTTTTTTGCTAGGGATATATAGTCTCCATCAACGTTTGTCAAGCAGCTAGCAGTTGCATCTTTGATTTCGTGTAACACTCCTGCCGGGAATATGGCCAGATCCTGCCACAGCTTTTGCCTCTTCTGTGGAGCAAAGACCTGGATGAGTTTGCTTGGTTCCTGGTAATCCTTTGATAATTCAGCTATAAAGTAATCAGCTAGTCTTTCAGCAACCTGTTCCTGGGAACCAGATGTATCAATTCCAAGCTTTTGTGACATGTCATACAGTTTGTTTTTGTCTTTAATTCCAAATGGGGTTTTGCCTTGAGCTGTTGATTTTAGTGTGCTAAATGCCATGAAGGCATGGTGAGCATATGTAGCTGTACCCATAACATTTCGTAACAGCATATCCCTCATGGCCATGGCATCTGGGCTTATACCACAGACTCCTAACTCAGCGCCAGATTTATTTGAAATTCTACAGGGACCATTACTACAAAGCTGGCAACTTACTCCATCAGTACAAAAGTTACAGCGAATCTTTTCCTGAGGATCCATACGGTCAAAAACATTACTCATTTCGTCAGGCACTAATCGGTTTTCATACATGTTCTGAACAGAATCATGATAGCTAATACGTCCATTTAATCTGTGTATCATTTCCTTGGCCATTTACATTCCTCCATTTACGTATTCTTTAGTTAGTATTGGAAAATACTTTAAAAAAAATCACTTTAGTTCTCTGGAATATTATGGATAGTCATAATGAAGCTATGTTTTCTGTGATAAATATCATAGAAATTCAAGATGCTTATTATATAATTGTCCTAGAAAGGGGAATGATTATGGCAAATAAAGACAAGGACATAAAAATACTAGTTGATTTCATAGACATATATTGTAAGAAAAACCATGAGGAAAGTAAGAAGTACCTCCTTGATGGACATAATATTTTGTTGTGTAAAGAGTGTATGGAGTTAGCTTTGTATGCCATAAAAAAAAGAAAATTTTGCAAAAAGGATCCGAAGCCAGCTTGTAAAAAGTGTGATACTCCATGTTATTCAGCAATCTACAGAGATAAAATTCGTAAAATTATGAAGTTTTCTGGGATCTATTATGTTAAGAGGGGGAGGTTAGATTACCTATATCACTACTTATTCTAATGGCGTTACTAAGATTCCCGATTAAGAACTATTCGAAATAAGATACATATAATATAGTCCTGAAATTGGATATTAATTTTTTATGAAGTTTACTATGCTTTTCTTGTTATAGTTAGACTTTTGCATTATCATTATAGTTAGCTATGAACAATTTTCATAAGCATAATCTAATTTGATTATGCTTAGAAGGGAGTTTTTACGTATGATTATTCCATTTTTTCTCACACCAAAACAGGAGGTTATAATATTATCTCCCAAAAATACAATGAGGCAGGCTTTAGAGAAAATGGAGCACCATAGATACTCTGCTATTCCATTAATTGATGAAAAAGGAAAGTATGTAGGCACAATAACAGAAGGTGATTTGCTCTGGAAGATAAAGAACACTCCCGGTTTAAGCTTTGAAAATACCAACAAAATATTATTGACTGAGGTTCCATGGCACATTAAAAATAGACCAGTAAAGATTACTGCAAGAGTGGATAGCCTGTTAATGCTTGCTATATCTCAAAACTTTGTTCCTGTAGTGGATGACAATGATGTTTTCATTGGAATTGTTAAACGTAGTGATATTATAGAATACTGTGCCGACTTATTAGAGAAGAAAGAAGGAAAGGTTGGCTAAGGAAAGGCATTTGCATGAATATAGAATCAAAGTATTGGGAAGTTCCACTAAATGATCACGAAAAACACCATATTGATATGGAATTGGTTGAAGAATTAAATGAAAGATATGATGATGAGGAGGAAGCCGAAATAGTCGGTAACCCATTTCTTAGGGATTTAGCTATTAGGGTAATAGGTATAGTTACCGTATTAGTTTTCATACTGTTAATTCTGGGTAATGGGTTCAAAATTTTCACGCTCCCTTCCATTGATTTTTTAGCCAAATCGAGAGAATTGGCTGGGAATCCTGAAATAGGGCAATTAAGAGAATCAGTAGTGGTTGTTAATGCCATGCGTAGCAAGGGGACAGGCTTTAATATATCGCCAACGGGTTTGATTGTTACTAATTATCATGTGATTAGTGACTCCAGAATAGTGTATGTAAACTTCATTGATGGAGATATTTATCATGTAAAAGAAATAGAGAGTTTCCCAGAGATTGACTTAGCTATTTTAAAGATAGATGGAGAAGATATTCCTGTTATTGATCTTGAAAAGGAAGAAACACCTAGAACAGGTGATGAGGTTTTAATAATAGGAAATCCCCTTGGCTTTACAAGAGTCATTAATAAAGGCCAAATCACAGGAATTACCAGATTAAATGGGTGGGATAAAGAAGTTTTAATGATAGAAGGAGCTATTCATAAAGGTAGTAGTGGCAGTCCTGTATTTAATGACGAAGGCAAAGTGATTGCTGTTGTGTTTGCTACTTTAAGATCTAATACAGATAATGATGATCCTGTAGGCTTGGCGGTTCCTATCAATCATCTTTTAGAGAGGCTGTCTATTCATTAATGAATGGCACAAAAGCAAAACCAGGATAAACTTCTTCTTCGTAGCTTCTAGAGGTAATTTTGTTGAGTAGTTTCAAATGTCCATAAGCATTGTCAAGAGGAATTACCATTTTACCCCCTGTTTTAAGTTGCTCGGTTAATGCAGGGGGTATAGTTTTTGCCGATGCATTTACCAGTATCCTATCAAATGGAGCATTTTCAGGCCAACCTTTTGCACCATTTCCCTCCATAAATAAAACGTTTTCATATCCCAGCTTGGATAAGTTTTCTTCCCCAAATTTTTTTAATGAATTAATTCTTTCAATAGCATAAACATTCCCGTCTTCACCCACGAGCTCTGACAGTAATGCTGTTGTCCATCCTGAACCTGAACCAACATCCAATACATGATGCCCATTTTTTGGTTGTAAAAGCTCTAGCATGAATATAACTGTAAGAGGCTGGGATATTGTTTGACCTTCCTTTAATGGTAGTGGTCTATCCTGATATACGTACTCTTTATATTCTGGGATAATAAAATTGATCCTGTCTACCTTTAAAAGAGCTTCCTTTATTGATGAAGTTTTTAATACACCTCTATTTTCAAGCTTTTGTACTAGTTCTTCTAAGCTTTCCATAGTATCCTCCAGATAATAGATCTTACAAACATATTATTACCAAAAAATAGTTCTTTATGGGTTATTTTTATTATTGTTTAAAAGTCTAATAGTAGCAAGCTTAAAACATCTTTTCATATTTTAACAAAGTAACTACAAATTAAACAGGGAATTTATATATTTATGGAGAATATCATTATTAATATAACATAATACGGGGGGCAATGAATGGAAAAATTATTTGTGCTGGACACAAGCGTTTTGTTGCAGGACCCTAACTCCTTATATGCTTTTGAAGAAAATGAACTTGTAATACCTGCGGTTGTTTTAGAGGAGATTGATAGTAAGAAAAGACAGGCTGATGAATTGGGTCGCAATGCTCGACAAATAGCACGTACCCTTGACAGTCTGCGAAAGAAAGGAAAGCTCGATAAAGGAGTCGATCTAGGAAATGGAGGAAAACTACGAATTGAACTCAATCACAGACATATTACTTGTTTGCAAGGTGTTTTCCATGAAATAAACAACGATAATAGAATACTAGCTGTTGCTCTTAATCTTTTTGAAGAGGAACAGAAAAAAGAAAAACCTCGAAAAGTTTATCTTGTTAGCAAGGACGCTTTAATGCGTATTAAGGCAGACACATTGGGAATTCCTGCCCAAGATTATCTGTCTGATATGGTTATAAAACAAAATGACCTGTATCCAGGTTATGAAACACTAGAAGTAGATCCTTTGATTATAGATAAATTTTATAGTGAAAAATTCCTCGACATTTCTATTGAACCCTTTTCCAAATATCAAGTTTACCCGCATGAATTTTTTGTTTTAAAAGATAAGCTTGGCTCATCAAAATCTGCAGTTGCCTATTATAACGATGAGAAGAAGGCCCTTGAGCACCTTTGGATTTCTGATAAAGATGTCTGGGGTATTTATCCAAGAAACCTACAGCAGAAAATGGCTATGCAGCTTTTGTTAAGCGACAATATTCCTTTAGTAACCTTGACTGGTAGAGCTGGTACGGGAAAAACACTCCTAGCCTTAGCCGCCGGCTTGTATAAAACGGAGGAATTAAACTTGTTCAATAAGCTTTTAGTAGCCCGACCCATTGTTCCTATGGGTAGAGAACTAGGTTTTCTGCCAGGTGACAAGGAAGAGAAGCTACACCCATGGATGCAGCCAATCTATGATAACATGGAGTTTTTGTTTGGCACACATAAAGAAGGGAGACTTGAAGATATTCTAGTTGGGTTAAAGAAAGTAGAAGTGGAAGCCCTAACTTATATCCGAGGTAGGACCCTCCCTAATCAGTTTATTATCATTGATGAGGCCCAAAATCTAACAAAGCATGAAGTAAAAACTATTGTATCAAGGGTAGGAGAAGGCAGTAAGATTGTCCTTGTTGGAGATCCAGAACAAATTGATCATCCATATATGGACTTCACTAGTAATGGTTTAACATATCTAGTAGAGAAATTTAAGGATCAGTCTGTTGCTGCTCATGTTACCTTAGAAAAAGGAGAAAGATCTACTTTAGCACAGCTTGCATCACAGCTTTTATAAGGATATTCTACCAATCCACAAGAAACGCCTGTTTTTGTCTCGAACAGGCGTTTCTGCTTTGTTAGGGGCACTTAGACACGGTCTAATGGAAGGAATATGTATATAAGGATTGTATAATTAAAATATATGAGTCCTAGCTGAACATTTGATAGATAATGTGTAACTTCCAATCACAGATGCTATGCATTCATTAATGTTGAATTAATGGTCTGTTAGCCATTAATTCTAATGAAATTTTTCTTTAACAATGCTGAAAAAGCTAATGCTGCTGGAGAGAGCCTTGCTCCTTTAGGATAAACCAACAAGAATGGGCGTGTTGATTTCATTTGCTCGAGTGGAAGTAGAAGTCCTAATTGTAGCTCATATTCAAATGTGTATTTAGATAAAAAAGCAATTCCCATATTATTAATAACTCCTCGTTTGATTGCCTCTGTATCTCCTAAAGTCATTTTGCTCTTTGGTGAGATATTTCTTTTTACCAATAAATTATTCAATAAACGCTGGGTATCAGACCCATCTTCTCTACAAAGAAAGGTCTCCTCGGACAATTGTTTCAGAAGACTGGTAGACTTTATAAACCTATGATCCTTTGCTACTACTAAATAGAGCATGTCATCAGCAAAGTGTTCCTGATACAGTTGTAGGATATCTGTTTCACCAGCCACCAACCCTACTTCAACACTACCCTCAGCAGCCATTTTTTCTATTTCCCTGCTGTTTCCTATTTTTAAGTTAATTATAATTCCAGGATTTTTACAGTTGTATTGGGCTAACATGTTTGGCAGAAAATAATTAGCAATGGTGGTGCTAGCTCCGATAGTGAGTTCCCCACAAGTCAAATCTTTAAATTCTAACATTTCCTTTCTTGCCTCTATCGAGAGATTTATAATCTTTTCTGCATATACCATTAATCTTCTGCCTGCATCTGTAATAATTACCTGACGACCTTGCCTGTTAAAGAGTTGTAATTCTAACTCTTTCTCTAGTGCTGCCACCTGTCGAGATAGTGCAGGTTGACTTATGAATAACTCATTGGCAGCTTTGGAAAAATTACCACTAGTTGCAACCTGATAGAAAGCTCTTAAGTTTGAAAAATCCATGTGTTACCTCCTTGCTATACGCATACTGCATAGATATCATGTTATATATGCATTTCCATTATAACAAAAGTCATGCTATATTAGAACAAATAAAAAACGTCGAGGTGTTGGAATGAAACAAGAACTATTATTTAAGCTAACAGCCTATTCTCCAGGATCTGGTTGAGCCTGTAAGATAGGTCCAGCGGACCTAGAGCAGGTACTAAGTTGTTTGCCATCAGTAAAAGATGATAAGTTATTAATTGGTCTAAAGGAAGATGCAGCTGTATATCAAATAAATCCATCATTGGCTATTGTACAGACAGTTGATTTTATAACACCTGTGCTTAATGATCCATATGCCTTTGGTGCTGTAGCTGCAGCCAATGCTATCGGGGATATCTATGCTATGGGTGCTAAACCCGCCTATGCCTTAAACATAGTGGAGTTTCCAGTTAAAAGCTTACCCTTAAGTATATTACAAGAAATTTTAAAAGGGGGAACTGATAAAGCTTTAGAAGCGGGAGTTACAATTGCTGGCGGACACTCAGTAGAAGATAATGCACCCAAATATGGTATGGCTGTAACTGGATTTGTGAATCCAGCTCAGATGGTAAGAAAATCTGGATCCCAGAAGGGAGATGCGTTGTTTCTAACAAAACCATTAGGAATAGGTATTTTAACTACTGCGATTGATCGTGGATTGACGGGTAGTGAAACAGAACAAGAAATATATAATATCATGGCACATCTAAATAAAGGAGCTTCGGAGGCGATGATAGAGGTAGGTGTTCATGCTTGTACAGATATAACGGGTTTTGGGTTGTTAGGGCACTTAAGAGAGATGATGAATGGCAGTAATACTTCAGCTCAGGTTTTTCTAAACAAGATTCCATTAATAGAAGGTGCTAAAGAATTAGCTAAAGCTGGAGCAATCCCTGCTGGGACTCACAATAATTACCGTTATATTAGAAATAACGTTAAGTGGGAAAGACATAGCTCTAAGGAAGAAGAAATGCTTTTATGTGATGCTCAGACAGCTGGGGGTTTGTTGATAGCTGTTTCACAAGAAAAAGCAGAACAATTAAAAACAGCATTAATGAAGGCAGGTTGCTTGGTAACAGCAGAAATTGGACGAGTGATAGAAAAAAGTGAAAGGGTTATTGAGGTTTTTTAATAAATACTTGGAATTAAAAAAGCATAAGGAGGATTTATCATGAAGTTTACACCTTTTAAATTTCAGTTGCCCTTAGCTGCAGGTGGAGTTGCACTAATGGCTTTCAATTATTTAATGTTTGCAGTACCACATGGGGAAGGACTAATAACAATATCAAATATAACATGGGCTAAACTATCCTTGGGTCAAATCTTTACATTTTACCCTTTAATTGGAATTATGTTAGCATTAACTATAATAAACTTGCTCTTTAGTATTGTTTTTGTGAAAAGCCTCATTCAATGGTTGTTCAATAATAAGGAATATAAGGATTTTATGAATGGAGCACCAACACAAAACATAGGGATTTTAGTACCTATTGCCTCTCTGTCTATGAGTGCAAATGTGATCTTGGGTCCAGTAGGTTTTTTTATTCCAGAATTATCATCTAATTTGCAATCTATGATGTTACCAGCATTAATCTTTTATGGCTTCTTATTGTGTATGCTGTTTGTGCTTGAACTTAAGCTTGTAAAAGCCTGGTTTTGCCAGCCACTTGATTTACCTAAATTAAATTTTGTTTGGTTAATTGACGTTTTTGCATTTGGTGTAGTTAATTTAACTGGTTCTGGAATTGCCTCTATGGCAAGTGATAGGGTGATCTCGTCTATAGCAGCTTTTGCTTCATTTTTTGCGTTAAGTGTTGGGATTTTCTTATTAATAACTAAATTGACATATTTGGTTTATCTACAGATACAATCCAGCAGCTTACCTCCAAAGCAGGTTCTGCCAAGCTACTTTATAGTAGTTCCCATTACCTGTCTGTTCGGATTTAGTTTTTATAGAATTACATCCTATTTGAGCTCGCATTTTGAATTTAATGTAGATGTTTTATCCTTCTCATTTATTAATTTTTCCTACGTTATCACAATCAGTTGGGCTATTTTTTGTTTATACTTGCTAAGTGATTACTTTAAGAACTATTTTTATAAAAGTGATTTTTCTCCAACCCAATGGAGTATGGTCTGAGCTTTTGTTGGCTCTCAAGTTTTGGGAGTTTATGTTTGGGGAAATTACTATCCGAGTACAATACTTCTAGTTTTAAATTATGTAAGTATAATTTTTGCAACGATCCTATTTACCTTTATTTCAATTAAATTTTATCAGGCAGAAAAGAAAAATAGCTTAGTCATAGCAAAAGGTTCGCTCCAATCGTCCAGAGCATAGTTTGAATTATTACTGAAAGGAGGCTGAGGTTTGATAGACTGAAAAATTTGGGTTCAGGTGCCATTTTGCTGGATTTACTATAGGGTTGAATATTAAGAAATAGAAAAGTTTAATTTAGAAAGGATAGGTGACAAATGAATTGCTTATTTATATTAAATGAAAGTCCTTACGGTTCTGAAAAAACATATAATGCTTTACGACTAGTTATGGCATTACAAAAAGAACAAAACAACGACGTGATAGTTAATTTATCAGCAGATGGAGTTTACAATGCTGTTAAAGGTCAGAATACCCCCCAAGGATTCTATAATGTGGAGCGTATGTTTAAAGGCATTTTGGCAAAAAAGGGCAAAGTAAAACTCTGAGGTTCCTGTATGGACGCTCGTGGATTGAGCGAAGAAAATATGATAGAAGGCACAGAAAGGAGTTGCATGGCAGAGTTAGCTGAACTGACTGAAAAAGCCGATAAAGTTTTTATATACTAAGCTTGCTAGTTCCATGTAGTAAAGGGATTGTTGTCCAAAGAGATTTAAGTGATAAGGCTTTTATCATGGATGCTGTAAAGTGAGTCGTATATACGTACCCGAAATTATTATAGCTTAAAATTGGTATATAGAATGGCATCTAAATTAGCAATGGGTGAATAATTCTATTCATAGTCTGTATTGCTATTTTATATTTTGAGGTCATTCAAACTGAGAATTGGCATGTTTTTCATATCAAAAGCCTTCCAAAACGGAGCTTGCTATAAAAACAGGGGTGCTTCAATACAGACCCCTGTTTTTTTGTACTATCAGAAAGTATAAGTTCAACAAGGTAGATAGTATTCACAAAGACTAAGGCTCCCGCCTGCGTCAAAGACTTGGCGCACTATAGTACTGGTATTTCTACGCATTGCAAAAGACACAATGCTAGAACTACTGGCGCAAGCCAAGTTTTGTTTTAGTGTTTAAATTTAAGAAACTATTCTTTAATGCTTTCTTTGTTAATCAGATCTCCTAACCTCAAGTGAGGATCTTTACTATCCAATTGTATTTCGAGATATTTTTCAAGATAAGGCCGAATATCCTCTTTACAGGCAACATCAGCTATTTTTACTGCAAGTTGTGGATGCCTACCCAACTTGCCCCCAACAATAAGTCGCCAGAATTCTTGACCAGTACTTATCGCTTCCTGTGCACAAAACTTTAGGCAATCCCCACAGCCTATACATTTTTCCAAATCAACTAAAACCTTATTACTGCCGTCCAAAAAAAGTGCACCTTCCCTGCACTGCCTTATACAATTTTCACATAAGGTGCATTTCTCTTCAAAAACCTCAGGGTATATTGCTTTGTAAGCTCCAAAATCTTTTATTTGTGGTTGGGAGCAGCAATTTGGGCATCCTGCTAAGCTGATCTTAAAAACCTTGGAGTGCTTAAGGCTATCTTGTAGTACTTTTTGTCTTCTTAAAGAATAATTCGTGTTTTTGAGTGCTTCAGTAACATATTTTACTAGCTCGCCTGGATCGCCTAAAGCCCTGGGGCAACTATCTTTGGCGCGGCAGCATTCAATTTTTACAAGCTCATTTTGCATTTAAAATCCTCCAAAAATCATTCTTGTATCATTATACATTTATTGAGGAGTTTTGGAAGAGGTTTCTCATGAAATGATTCTGCGCTAAACTTAAAGAAATTATTTTTGCTAATTAAAAGGAAATTTTAAGGACATGAAGAATTATATCTGTATAATATAACTAAATGGTGTTTAGCATTACTAAACAACGGAATTACATCTTTGATAGTGCTGGGTGTCATAAAAGTTTAAATCATATGGAGGTATAGTTAAATGGCACAAAAAATTAAAGTAGCAATTATTGGTCCTGGAAATATTGGGATTGACTTAATGTATAAGTTAATGGAAAGTAAGTATGTAGACCTAGACATTATGGTAGGTATTGATCCAAACTCAGAAGGACTTAGACTTGCCAGAGAAAATGGGTTTAGAACGTCCGATAAAGGTATTTCTGCAATTCTTGGAAATGATGAGATTAAAATAGTCTTTGATTCAACAGGAGCTAGGCCTCACTTAAAACATGCTCCATTATTAGAAAAGGACGGAAAAGTGGCTATTGATTTAACTCCGGCTGCAGTTGGTCCTTATGTAATACCTACTGTAAACCTAGATGAGTATATAGATAGCCCAAATATCAATCTAGTAACCTGCGGGGGGCAAGCTACAATTCCCATGGTAGCAGCAGTTAGCCAGGTGGCAGAAGTTGAATATGCAGAAATAGTAGCAACTATAAGCAGTAGAAGTGCGGGACCGGGTACCCGTCAGAACATTGATGAGTTTACCAAGACAACTGCAAAGGGAATTGAAATAGTAGGTAGAGCTAAAAGAGGAAAAGCAATAATTATATTAAACCCTGCCGAACCACCTATTATGATGAGGGATACAATCTATACTAAAGTAAAAAATCCAGATGAAAAGGCTATCAGGGAATCAGTAGCAGCTATGGTTTCCAAGGTCCAAGAATATGTACCTGGTTATAAATTGAGAGTTCCTCCAATAATTGATGGAGACAAGGTCACTATTATGGTGGAAGTGGAAGGTGCAGGTCATTATTTGCCTAAGTATTCTGGTAACCTCGATATAATAACCTCTGCAGCAAAAGCAGTTGCTGATAAGATAGCCCAAAAAATTGTCAAGGATATTGAAAAGGAGGTAGTTTAATTGCAAAAGCGAATACGTATAGTTGATTCAACATTACGAGATGGTATGCACGCTGTTAGTCACCAGTTTTCACCAGAAGATATGGCACAAATCGCTACGGCATTAGATGAAGCAGGTATAGATACCATTGAAATTGGGCATGGCGATGGTTTAGGGGGGACTTCATACCAATATGGATTTGCCAGAGCTTCTGACGAAGAATATTTAAAAGCTGTTTCTGGAGTGTTAAAATATGCTAAACTAGATGTATTATTATTACCAGGAATAGGAACGAAAAAAGACTTGGAATTTGCTGCAAAGTATAATGCCAAAGTTGCTAGAATAGCAACACACGTTACTGAAGCAGATGTTGGAGAACAGCACATTAAGTTAGCTAAGGAACTTGGAATGGAAGCTATAGGGTTTTTAATGATGTCCCATATGGTAACCCCTGAAAAAGTTGTAGAGCAAGCAAAGCTTTTTGAAAGCTATGGTGCAGATGTAGTGTATGTAACAGACTCAGCAGGAGCCATGGTTCCTGTCGAGATTGCTGCGAGGATCAGAGCAGTAAAAGAAGCGGTGAGCATTCCGGTTGGACATCACGCACACAATAATTTGAGTTTAGCATTAGCTAATACGTTAGCAGCTATTGAAGCAGGTGCTGATATGGTAGATGGTACATGTAAGGGATTAGGTGCAGGAGCTGGAAATACCCAAACAGAGGTATTAGTAGCAGTTTTAAATAAGCTAGGATACGAAACTGGTGTAGATCTATACAAAATAATGGATGTTGCTGATGATATAGTTGCTCCTAAAATGAAAAGGCCACAGGTCATAGATAAAAACTCTCTTAGCATCGGTTATGCTGGAGTATATGGAAGCTTCTTATTACATGCAGAACGCGCAGCAGAGAAATTTGGTGTTGATGCAAGGGATATACTAATTGAGTTGGGACAGAGAAAGACAGTTGGTGGTCAAGAAGATATGATAATTGATGTTGCTTATGAATTAAGTAAAAAATAGAAGCTTGTAAAACTGGAGGATTATCTAAATGGGGGAGGACAAAAATAATCTTAAGTCAGTTGATAAGGCATTCCGGATCATTGAACTTATGGCACAGGAAAGTCGACCTATGGGTGTTACAGAGATTAGCAAAAAGCTAAACATAAATAAGAGTACAGTTCATGCAACTTTAAACACATTAATCGGAAGAGGGTATTTCGAACAGGATGCTGAAGGTGGTAAATATAAATTAGGTATTGCATTTACTTTTATTGCTAATGCCTCATTAAACGGAATTGATTTCCGCAGCAAAGCAAAACCCATTATAAAACGCCTTTCGCAGCAGATTAATGAAACTGTACACATGGTCATAATGCGCCAGGGAAAAGTGGTTTATATAGAAAAGCAGGAAAGTATTCAATCCATGAGAATTCATACTGAAATAGGTAAAAGTCAACCTTCCCACTGTACAGGTGTTGGCAAGGCCATATTGGCATGGATGGATGCTGAAGAGAGGGAACAAATAATTAGAGAATATGGACTTCCTAAATATACAATTAATACTATTACAGATGAGGAAGTCTTTAATCAACATCTAGAGGATATTAGAAAAAAGGGATATGCAATTGATGATGAGGAGAATGAGGAAGGTTTAAGGTGTGTAGCTGCACCGATTATGGACCATTCAGGCAAAGTAATAGCTGCAATCAGCATTGCTGGGCCAACAACAAGAATGACCTTGAATTCTCTAAAAAAAATGGCTGAATTAGCTGTAGCGGCTGGCTTAGAAATCTCCAAAGAACTAGGTTTTAAGGGTCAGGCTTGACAAATTGACATTTTTGAAGGCATAAACAATGAAGTGTAGGGTGGTAGATGTAGATTGTATTTAAATGTTATAGAAACCATTGGTATATTCTTTTTATTAATATTTATGGGATTAGCGGCTAAACAGTTAAAATTGTTAAATGGTAACATAAGTCCTGCTTTGACACAATTAGTTATGAATTTAACTTTACCATTACTTTTATTAACTGCCTTTGATTTTGAATTAGAACTTGAATTAATAAGGCAAAGCTTATTAGTAGCCTTCACCTCCTTAGTAATTATAGTAGTGACTGCTCTAATGTTTAGACAAACAGTTAAGTACTCAAATACTGTGGAGAAAGAGAAAAACCTTCTAGAGTTTCTGTGTTTGTTTGGAAATACGGTTTTTATAGGCTTTCCAATTGTATTAGTAGTATTTCAAGAGACGGGTTTATTTTTAGCAATTATTTTTAATCTGGTTAATGTAGTTATAGTATGGACTTATGGGTTGTGGTTAATGACTCCAAAGGACATCAAAGTTACCAAATTAAAATTTCTTAAAGAACCGACTGTTGTTGCTATGTTCGCAAGTATTGTGATGGTCGCATTAAAGCTGAGAATACCATCTCCGTTTCTGGAAACCTTTGAAACAATTGGTTCAATGACATTTCCATTGTCCTTTATAATAATAGGGCTTACATTGGAAATTGATAAAATAAGGTTTAAGGAATTAAGAAAGTACTTTGCCATAACTTTTATACGATTACTTTTTATACCCATACTTTTATTTGTGATACTAAAACTGGCTAGTGTTTCTCTTATGGTTGCAGGTGTGGTTATTATTATGGCAGGCACACCTTCTGGTGTTCTTGCAACAATTTTTGCAGAAACGTATGAAGGCAACGTAAGAATGGCTAGTGAAGGAGTTGTGTTTACTACATTAGTAAGTATCGTAACAATCCCAGTTTTATTATTTCTTATCTTTAAGTTTTATTAAACAGGATTATTCAGACAACACAGAGCTACTAGTATGATATATAGAAACAGCGGTAAAAATCAGTACGACATGGTTGACGCTGTTTTTTTGTACGTTTCAAGTTATATATGTTATTATATAACTTGTTCAAAGGCTAATATGCTCTTGTATGGTCGACTGTAAATTTGATAATAGTTAAACGTAAAGTGTAATAAATGCCAAAGCCTTAATATGTAAGCTTTAATAAACTATAGAATATTAGGTGATACAGGTGAATGAACAAATTCAAAAAACAATTCATAAACTATTTGATTTAGAAATCATAGATGAACAGCATTATGAATGGGGAGACTTGTATTGGCTACAAATGGACCCAGACGGTTTTAATACTCAGCCAACCCTTTCTTTTGGCACAGCATTTCCAGGTAAAGAACAAGAGCTACACACACATGCTGGATATATAGAAATTTTGTATGGTATAGAAGGGGAAAGTATTCACATAATTAACGGAAGAAAGCTTGTTTTAAGAAAAGGAAAGCTTGGGTATGTTCCAGATGGTGCCCAACATTATCTGACTAATAAAACTGACAAACAATCTCAATTCTTAAGTATAGTATATCCTGCTTTACTAGAACCTCTTAATGAAATGGAGACAATAGATGACTTAAATCTATATGATATAGACAAATTAGTTAATCTTAATATAATTGCGGATAAATTTGCCCAAAGTGTTAGCCTGGCTGTCACATTAGTGGATTGTTCTGGTGACTTGCTAGCTGAACCAAAAAACTTCCCGGATTTTTGTACTCTTTGTATGAGACAAAAAGCAGGAAATTGTGTGTTGTGTACTGATAATGGAGATAAAAAGGGCAATGAACTTGTAGTTTTTAAATGTAAATTTAATGTGTATTCCATTCAATCACCTATTATTATTAATCAAAGACTGCTTGGTTATTTAGGATGTGGCTATGGAAGGGTTGAGGTATCTACAGATTATGATGAAGTTTTAATAAAGAGTTCTTTTTCAGAAAGGGATTATTTATTAGCTCACAAAGCTTATGTGAATCTAAACATTATCAATAGAAATCACTTAAAATCTGTTGCAGAAACTCTTTCCATTTTTAGTGCGTCTCTTGTACAGATGATAATACACTCAGCAAGGGGGAAGCAAATAAGTGCTTACAAACTTAGCTTGGCAAAAGAAGAGCAAAGAAAGGCAGAACTTGAAAGTTCTTTAAATGAGGCAAGGTTAAAGTTCTTAGAATCACAGGTAAACCCACATTTTCTTTTTAATACTTTAAACACAATAGCCCAAACTTCATTAATGGAGGGTGCTACCACAGCCTCTAGTCTCACTTACGCATTATCTAATTTGTTAAGAAGAAGTTTAGGTAAAACTGAATCACTTTTATCCATTGCAGAGGAGATAGACCAAATAAATGACTATCTGTTGATACAAAAGACTAGGTTTCCAACTAGATTTTCAGTAGAAATCAATATAGTTGAAGAAGTGTTGTCAATAAAAGTTCCCAACATGACATTAATGGTTTTGGTAGAAAATGCCATTCTGCATGGATTTACCAATATTAGTTGGCAGGGCAAATTAATTATTAACGGGTTTTTAAAAAACAATAAGGTTGTTCTAGAGGTTATTGATAATGGTTGCGGTGTGGAAAATAAGGTAGTACAGGAAGTACAGGAATTTACAAATCAAAACTTCAGCTCATTGTCATCCATAAAAGGGATAGGTTTAAAAAATATTTACAAGAGACTTGAGTATTACTATGGAATAGATTTTAGTTTTAATATTGAAAGGCTTTGTGAAAATGGTACAAAAGCGACCATAGAGTTGCCATTATCTTAATTAAATGAGCGCAAATGTAGTAGTTATAGCAGGTTTCATATTATTATTATATTGTTTTAATATTGGATGAGGGCATATATATTTTTATATGCTCTTAGTTTATTAAATTAGCGACCAAGTTGTTTTGGGGCTTGAGAAAAATTTTCCAATGCATAATAGTGTGTATAGGTATACAATCAAGGAATGATTTTTAATGAAGGAGAAATCTATATGTATAAATTATTAATTGTTGATGATGAACTAATTGAATTACAGTTTCTCCGATATGTCATTGATAAGTATAAAATGCCTTTAAAAATTTGTGGAGAAGCACAGAATGGGTATCAAGCTGTGGAATTGGCAGAAAAATTTCAACCAGACTTTATGATTATTGATATATCAATGCCTCATAAAAATGGTCTAGAAGCAGCAGCCATGATTAAGGAAAAGTACCCAGGGATCAAAATCTATATTTTAACAGCTTATGAGCGGTTTGATTATGCAAAAAAGGCAATTGAAATAGATGTAGAAGATTATCTTAGTAAACCCATAAGTCCGGAAAAACTTATCAATGTACTAAAAAGAGGCATAAAAAGTAAGTTAAAGGAAAAGTTGGAGACTTCTAAAGCCTTAAGATTGCACAATAACCTTAAGACTATAGAGCCCAACCTAAAAAAACAGTTTGTAGTGGATCTAATAAACGACAATTTAAAGATAGGCCAAGAAAAAGTGGCTAAAAAAATTTTAGGAATTAAGGATTACAACTACACTCAAATCCTTGTTGCTACATTTGTTGATGAGAAAAGTAGTAGAATTATTATAAATGAAACTACTATTACAAAAATAGCGGCAGCAATAAACAAATCTTTAGATAATGGATTGTATACTGTCCTAACTGGAGGAAAGTTAATAGTTTTTGGTAAAAAACAACTAACCAAGGATATGATGAAAGACATAAACATATGGTGCTCTTCAAATGGTTATGGTATTTATGCTGGTGTACTAACCCTTTCAATGGAAGGCAATATTCATTCAGCATTTAATAAAGCCAATGAAATCTGTGAGAATGCACTATTCTGGCTTAATAGTGGGATACATTTTAGTGCAAACATGGAAGAAAAAAGTTGCGTATTACCAAAGGTGTCAGATGTTCAAGGTGAGGTTTTTAGTGCTGTTTTGCGGAAAGAGTATAGTTTTATTTTAGAGCTAATTAATAGAAGCCTTACAGTAATGAATGATACTTTTTGCCGTAAAGATAAAGCTATTGGATTTACTTCAGACTTGCTTACGCTTATAGTCTGTGTATCAGCAAAAGATATCTTAACTAGAGAAGAAACTGAATTCTTTAGAGAAAAGATTGCATCCATTAATAATCAACTAATTACAGTAACAGACTTAAAAAACGCCATAGAGAACATAATCAGCGAGTTATGTTCCAAGATCACTCCTGCAAGGATTTCATCTTCTGACTACTATATTAATTTGACCATTGATTATATAAAACAAAACTATCATGCAGAAGTTACTTTAGAAGGAGTTGCGGGTAAACTCTTTATAAGCCCATTTTATTTGAGCAGAATATTTAAAAAACAAACGGGACAAGGATTTGCTGAAGTTTTAACAAAAACTAGAATAGAAAAGGCAAAAACTTTACTTATGACTGGAAAGTTTTCGGTAGGTGAAGTAGGTAGACAGGTTGGAATACATGACCCTAGCTATTTTAGTAGTGTTTTCAAGAAGCACACAAGTATTAGTCCTAGTAAAATCATCGAAGATGCTAAAGGTCAATAATTTAATATTCAATGTCAAAATACTCTCAAGGGAATTATTGATTACTATAGAATTAAGATAGCAGAGAAACATTCAACCATCCTCCTCTTTTATATAGTACTACTTTTAAGTGATAAGTTTGTTCGGTGTAGCCGAATAAACTTATCACTAATAAAGAAGGAGTTTATGGGGGTTTCTTTAAAGGATATATTTAAATATATCTAAATATATCTAAGCAAGAAAAAATGTGGGGGGTTAGGAAATTGAAGAGATTTTTAATGATTGCTGTTGTAATTGCAATGATGTTTACTTTAGTAGCCTGTGGTGGTAATGATAAGGCACCAGATACCGACAATGGTTCAAATGAACCTGAAAAAGTTGTTCTAAGATTGGGAATGACTGCAGAAGCTGATAGTCACTATGGAAAAGGTGCACAGGTTTTTGCTGATAAGGTATCTGAGTATACTGATGGTGAAGTCGAAATACAGATTTTTCCAAGTAGTCAGCTTGGAAATGAAAGAGACTTGGTCGAAGGTGTGGGTATTGGAACTATTGAAATGAGTTTAACTTCTACTGGACCACTACCAAACTTCTCCTCCGATTTCATGTTATTTGATTTGCCATTTATAATAACTGATAGACAAAAGGCTTATGAGGTTATGGATGGAGAAATTGGTCAAGAGATACTTGGGAGTTTAGAACCTATGGGAATTAACGCTTTAGGCTTCTGGGAAAATGGGTTCCGTCACGTGACCAATAATGCAGGTCCTATTGTTAGTCCGGAAGATATTGAAGGTATGAAAATTAGAACTATGGAAAACCCAATCCACCTTGAAACTTTCCGCCATCTTGGCGCCCAACCAACACCAATGGCATGGGGTGAAGTGTTTATAGCACTACAGCAGGGTACAATCGATGGGCAGGAAAATCCCCTTGTAATTCTTGATACGGCTAAGGTATATGAAGTTCAAGAGCATGTTTCTTTAACGGGGCATTTCTACTCACCAGCTGTAATGTCAATTAATAAAGAGCTTTTCGATGGATTTTCTTCCGACACTCAAGAAGCTATTGTAAAGGCTGAAAAGGAAGCTAGAGATTGGGAAAGACAGTATAGTAGTGACCTTGATGCTGAACTGGTTAGTGCTTTAGCAGAAAAAGGCATGGTTGTTACTGAAGTTGATAAATTAGAATGGCAAAAGGCATGCGAACCAGTATATGAAAAATTTGCGGATCAGATTAATCCCGAATATATTGAAGCATTAATAGGTCAATAATTGAAAAGTAAATAGAGTACAGATTTACTTCTGTACTCTATTTTTATAAAAATAATTGGTAAAAGGAGTAAGCTAATGAATAAGATAGCAAGTTTTATTGATAATTTCGAGGAGAATCTTATTGTCATTTTACTTCCTTTAATGGTCTTGCTAGTATTCATAGCCACCTTTTTTAGGTACACAGGTTTTATGACAATTTCGTGGGCTGAAGAGCTAGCTAGATACATGATGATATGGATTATTTACTTGGGAATAGGTACAGGAGCAAAGAAAAATTCGCACTTTGCTGTTGAGGTTTTCTATAAACTCATGCCGGAGAAAGTTCATAAATACTTTAAGATTTTGAGAACAATTGTTATTATCGTGTTTTGTTCTACGGTTGTTAGTCTAGCGATAAATCTAATTAAAGCCCAAATGGCCATGGGGCAAAGTTCACCTTCTTTAGGCATACCTATTTGGATAGCATATGCTGCTATACCCATAGGTTGCTCATTAATGGCACTTAGGTCAATTCAATATATTGTAATTCAATGGAAAGAGAATAAGCTTATGGATGTAGATAAGGTGGTGAAATAAATGGCCCTAGTACTTTTTGGAACACTATTATTAATGTTAATTATTAATGTGCCTATTGGTATCTCTATGGGTATGGCAGTTTTAGCTGCTTTAACATTTGTTGATACCACAACTTCAAGCATGATTATAGCTCAAAGAATGTTTACAGCAGTAGATAACTTTCCATTTATGGCGGTACCTTTCTTTATATTGGCTGGAGATTTAATGGAACGGGGAGGTATTTCAAAAAGACTCATAAACTTTGCAAAGGCCTTACTTGGTAAATTACCTGCCAGCCTTTCAATTATTACAACTACAGCCTCAGCTTTTTTTGGGGCTATATCAGGCTCAAACCCAGCTACTGTAGCTGCTATAGGTGGATTAATGATACCTGCCATGACTAAGGCAGGTTATCCAAAGGATAAGGCTGCAGCTATTGCAGCAGCATCAGGTACTCTTGGAGTTGTTATTCCGCCAAGTATATCAATGATTACGTATGCTGTAGTAGCTTCGGTATCTGTAGGTTCAATGTTTATTGCAGGTATAGTGCCAGGATTATTATTAGCATCTGGAATAATTCTAGTTAGTGTCATTACGTGTAGCAAATATGAGAAAAGTGGCACGGATACCATTGGTTTTGTCAATTTGTTTAAATCTTTTAGAGAGGCTATTTGGGCGTTGCTAATGCCTGTAATTATTTTGGGCGGAATATACGGGGGAATTTTTACACCCACAGAGGCAGCAGCAGTCTCCTGTGTCTATGCATTTTTAGTAAGTAAGTTTATCTATAGGGAATTAAAGTATTCTGAGCTCAGAGGTATTTTTGCAAAGTCTGCTACAAGTACTGCAATTGTATTATTTATTGTAGCAGTATCATCATCATTCTCATGGCTTATGACAAGTGCTGGCGTTCCTGGCCAGATTGCAGGGTTTATGCTGGATTCCTTTCAAAATAAATATATTATTTTCATAATGATAAATATAAGTTTGTTATTATTAGGGTGTTTCCTCGAAACCCAATCAATTATTCTTTTGATGACTCCAATATTGCTTCCATTGGCAATGCAGCTTGGAATTCATCCCGTTGCTCTGGGTCTAATAATAATTATAAATACATCTGTTGGGATGATTACTCCACCTATGGCAGTAAATCTTTTCGTGGCTAGTGGAATATCTAAGGTATCTATTGAACAAATAAGTAAGCGGATTATTCCTTATTTCTTAGTATTAGTTGGGATACTTTTAATGCTAACTTACTTTTCAGATGTTATTATGTGGTTACCTAATTTGTTGGGCAAATAATAAATACAATTTAAACTAAGTAATAAGGAGGCAAATATAATGCGAAGTCATGTTACTACTAAGGGTTTAGAAAGGGCTACCCATAGAGCTCTATATTATTCCATGGGCTTTTTGCCTGAAGAGTTGGATAAACCTTTAGTTGCAATTGTAAATTCCCAAAATGAAACTATGCCCGGGCATACTCATCTAGATAGCATTGCAAAGGCAGTTAGAGAAGGAGTAATTGCAGCAGGGGGAACTCCCATAGAGTTTCCAACTATTGGTATATGCGATGGTATTGCTCAAGGCAATTATGGAATGCATTATCCTTTGGCAAGTAGAGAGCTAATAGCAGATTCCATTGAAGTAATGGTAAATGCCCATTCATATGATGCAATGGTTCTAATTACAAACTGTGACAAGGTAACTCCAGGAATGTTAATGGCAGCAGTTAGATTAAATATTCCTGCTATTATGATTAGTGGCGGACCAATGGCTACTGGATGTATAGATGGCAATGAAGTGGGTTATTCGGACCTTATGGCAGCCCAAGGGGATGTTGCTAGGGGAATTATGACCAACGAAGAATTGGCAAGGATTGAGAAAGAAGCACTACCTGGATGTGGGGCTTGTAACCTACTTGGCACAGCAAATTCAATGAACTTTTTGACTGAAGCACTTGGAATGTGTTTGCCGGGAAGTACTATACCAGCAGTATCAGGACAAAGAGTAGCATTAGCAAAAAGGACCGGGCATAAAATCATGGAACTATATAAAAAGAATCTTTTACCTAGAGATATTGTAACTGCTAAATCATTGGAAAATGCTATTAGTGTAGATCTTGCAATTGGAGGGTCAACAAATACAGTTTTGCACTTTACAGCGTTAGCTCATGAGGCGGATATTGATTTCGATATTAATAGCTTTGCTGACAGGGCAAAGAAAGTACCACATCTTGTTAAAATGAAGCCTGCCAGGGGAGGGCATTACCCAGCAGATGTTCATAGGGCTGGTGGTGTTTCCGCAGTTATGGCTCAACTTTGTGAAGCAGGACTTCTACACAAGGATATGATTACAGTTAGTGCAAAGACGGTGTTTGAAAATGTGAAAGGTATAAAAGTAATAGATGCAAATGTTATTAGACCCATGGATAACCCATATTCAGCTACAGGTGGTATCCAACTTTTATATGGAAACTTAGCACCAGAAGGTTCAGTATGTAAAAGTGCTGCTGTAGCACCAGAGATGCTAAACCATAGAGGTCCAGCTAGGGTATTTGATCAGGAGGAACCAGCAGTTGCTGCTATTTATGAAGGAAAAATATATCCTGGTGATATTGTGGTTGTTAGATATGAAGGTCCCAAAGGTGGTCCTGGAATGAGGGAGATGCTTACACCTACTGCAGCAATAGTAGGTATGGGATTAGATAAGCAGGTTGGACTTATAACTGATGGAAGATTTTCAGGTGGAACTTCTGGTGCAGCAATTGGACATATTTCTCCTGAGGCAGCTGAAGGCGGCCCACTTGCTTTAGTTGAAGAAGGAGATACTATCATTATAGACATTCCTGCAGGAATACTAACCCTAGAGGTTAGTGATGAGGAGTTGGCAAAGAGGAAAGCAAAATGGGTAAAGCGAATTCCTAATGTACAAAAGGGAAGCTATTTGGATAGATATGAAAAACAGGTCACTTCCGCAATGGCTGGGGCAGTCTTTAAAAGGTAAAAGGTTCATTTGCTCAAAGTGGTATGAATAATCATTTAAATTACTGGTTAAGGAGGTAAATATTTTGGCTAAGAAAAAGGTAACAATTCCAGGAATTCTCGAGATGAAGAATCTAGGCAAGAAATTTAAGATGATTACAGTTTATGACTATCCCATGGCATCCATGGTAGATCAATCAAAAGCAGAGCTCATATTAGTTGGGGATTCGCTCGGGATGGTAATTCAAGGGCACGAGGGAACAGTTCCAGTTAATATTGAAGATGTTATTTACCATGTAAAAGCAGTAAAAAAGGGAGCTCCTAACACATTTATAGTAGGAGATATGCCATTTTTGTCATATCAGGTGAACACAGAAGAAGCTATAAGAAATGCTGGCACTTTACTAAAAGTAGGTGCAGACTGTGTTAAGATGGAAGGTGGCATGAAGGTTGTTGAAAGGGTAAGAGCAGTTGCTGATGCAGGTATACCTGTAATTGCTCATATTGGATTAACCCCACAAACAGCAGCTCTAGTTGGTGGTTTTAAAGTTCAAGGTAAAAGCGTAGAGGCAGCAGAAAAGCTTGTGAAGGAAGCCTTAGCTTTAGAAGAAGCAGGAGCATTTGCAATTGTTCTGGAGTGCTTACCAACAGGTTTAGCTAAGTTAATTGATGAAAAACTATCAATTCCTACAATTGGTTGTGGGGCTGGCCCATATACTACTGGTCAAAACCTAAATGCATATGATCTTCTAGGGATATTTAACAAATTTGTGCCTAAATTTGTAAAGCAATATGCTCAGATGGGACAGCAAATGGTAGATATATTTGATACATGGTGTACTGAAATAGATGAAGGCCAATTTCCAGAAAAAAAGCACGAGTTTACCATGAAGGATGAAGATTTGGAAAGGCTTTATTAGGGTCAGGCTTTATTAGGGTCAGGCTTGACAAATTGACATTTCGTTATAAAGGGGGTTCTCTATCAAGATGTTTGAGTAGAGAACCCCTCTTTAAAAACTTCTGCCTGGTAAAATAAGTAACGTAAAGAGGGGAAATAAATTATGTTATTTAAAGATAAGCTTAAACAAAAAGATCATCTTTTAGGAATGTTTTTATTATGTCCTGTACCAGAAATAATGGAAATATTAGGGTATGTTGGATTTGACTACGGAGTAATCGATTTAGAACATGGCAGCTATGAGAGTATGGCTGCATTAAACATGGTAAGGGCTGCATCGTCTTCAACTATATCACCATTGATCAGGGTTGCCTCTAATGAACAGGTTCAAATATCCAAGGCACTTGATATGGGTGCCGAAGGAATCATTATTCCAGGGATTTTTACCAAAGAAGACGCAGAAAAAGCCGTTAAATATTCAAAATTTTCACCAATAGGCAACAGGGGTGTGAATCCATTTGTACGAGCTAACACGTACGGCGCTGTGGATGGAGCAGATTATGTTGAAATAGCGAATGAGAAAACATCTATAGTTTTGCTTGTAGAGGGGGTAGAGGGAGTAAGAAATTTCAAAGATATTGCACAGGTATCAGGAGTTGATGCCATTACCATTGGGCCATATGATTTGTCTCAGTCATTAGGTCTACCAGGGCAGATTAATCATAGAGAAGTATTAGATGAAGTTGATAAGATGGTGGAGATCGGTCATCAATATGGGATATCATTAGGAATGTTTTTTGTGAATAGCCAAGGTTTAGATGAATGGAAGCAAAAGGGCATTAAAATGTTTTCATTATCTGTTGATACCAAAGTCTTCTATGATGCTTGCTCTAAATTAAAAGAAAGCTTTCAAGACTAAAGATATATGATTTGAAATAAATAATCGAGTTCACGCAAAGAATGGGAGGGTTTTAAGATGAGAAGCCATATAATGCTTAAGGGCGTGGAAAATGCAACTAACAGAATGATGTTTCACTCAATGGGTTTCATTCCTGAAGAAATGGAAAGACCACTAGTAGGAGTGGCAAATGGTTTTAATGAAATGCATGCTGGTAATATCCATCTAAATACGATAACTCAAGCTGTAAAAGATGGGGTGCGTATGGGTGGAGGAACCCCAATGGAGTTTCCAATTATTGGAGCATGTGATGGGTTGGCTCAAAGGCATGTAGGAATGCTGTACCCTTTAGCTAGTAGGGAACATATTGTTGATTCTATAGAAATTATGGTAATGGGTCATGCTTTAGATGCTATGGTGCTAGTAACAAATTGTGATAAAATTAGTCCTGCTGTTTTAATGGCAGCAGCACGCTTAAATATTCCAACTGTAATAGTAAGCGGTGGTCCCATGTATGCGGGTTGCTGGAATGGAAACAAGGTTAGCCTACCTGACGTTTATGAATGTATAGGGCGCGTAAAAAGAGGAGAAATGAGTGAAGAGAAACTTCATGAATTAGAATCTGTAGCTCTTCCTGGGGCAGGCTCTTGTAATTTATTGGGAACAGCCAATACGATGAACATATTAACCGAAGTAATGGGAATGGCTTTGCCAGGCTCAGGAAATGTAATGGCCGTAACTGGCAAAAGAGTAGGACTTGCAAAAATGGCAGGTATGCAAGTAATGGAATTACTGAAAAATAATATAAAGCCACGGGATATAATTACTATGGAAGCTATTGAAAACGCAATCGCAGTAAATATGGCAATAGGGGGTTCAACAAATACTGCTTTGCATCTGCCAGCGATAGCACATAGTGCTGGACTTAAGCTGAATCTAGATAAATTCAATGATTATGCTAACAAGGTTCCTCAAATAGTAAAAATGAAACCAGCTGGAAAGCATTTTCCAGAAGATTTTGATCGAGCAGGTGGTGTAGCTGCCGTTGTAAAACAGTTGATTGAGCTAGGAGTTATTAATGCGAACAGCCTTACTGTAACAGGAAAGACACTTGGAGAAAATGTAGCAAAGGCTAAAGTTGTTGATGCAGATGTTATAAGAACTTGTGATGATCCTTATTCCCATAATGGTGGATTGGTCCACCTTAAAGGAAGCCTAGCTCCAATGGGAGCTATCTGCAAAAGAGGTGGAGTACTACCAGAAATGCTAAGCCATAGAGGACCAGCGAGGTGTTTTAATTCCGAGAGAGAGGCTTTAGATGCCCTGTTTGCAAGTGCTGTTAATCCAGGCGAAGTCATTGTTGTTCGATATGAGGGGCCTAAGGGTGGTCCAGGCATGAGGGAAATGGTTACTGCAACAGCGGCATTATTTGGAATGGGGCTAGAGAAAACAGTAGCTTTAGTTACTGATGGACGTTTCTCAGGTGCAACTAGAGGAGCTGCCATTGGTCATGTATCACCTGAGGCAGCAGAAGGAGGACCTATTGTACTCATCGAAGATGGCGATATAATTAACTTTAATCTTAATGATGGAATAATTGAGTTAGAAGTTTCTCAAGATGTATTAGCTGAAAGAAAGGCAATCTGGGAATCTAAAGAAGCGATAGATGCCAGACGAAAAGCAGGCATATCAAACCATCCTGACATGCCTGAAGACAGCTATTTACTAAGATATGCAAAAATGGTTAGTTCAGCAGCATCAGGAGCGGTTTTAGAAAGATAGGATGGAAAAATAAAATTAAGAAATTATTGCAAGGGTAAATAATTCAAATAGGAGCTGAAAAAAATGATTCCGTGTAGAGTTAGCAAAGTTGAAGAAAATGGCTTTATTAAGATCACAGAAGGTATAGATCGTAAAGCAGTTGTATATGGTAAGGAAACCTTATTATGCGAATTCAAACTAGAAAAAAATGCAGTAATACCTATGCATGAGCATCCACATGAACAGACAGGTTTCTTAGTTTCTGGCAAAGTTTTGTTTACAATTGATGGTAAGGAATATGAAATGAAGGCTGGTGATACTTGGTGTATCCTAGGAAATGTGGAACATAAAGCGAAAGTATTAGAGAATTCCTTTATAATTGAAGTATTTTCACCTGTTCGAGAAGAATTTATTAACAAGTAGAACCAATATTAAACTTTTTAACAAAAACTGCCTTGAAGAGCATATTCTTCAGTTGGGAAAAACCTCCATAGAGGCTATAATGCTTGCACCTTCTGCAGTAGACAGGCAACCCTAGAAATTTGCTTTATTGAACAATTCTAAATTAGCCATAGAATTTTCATAGTTCTATGGCTTTTAATATTGACATTAATATATAACTGTTATATATTATATATAACAGTTATATATGTTAGAACAGGCAAGAAAGGAGACTGCCGTGATAATTAAAATTGACTTACAATCAGATACACCTATCTATACACAGCTAAGAAACACTATTATAGAAGGAATAGTTTCAGGAGATTTAAAACCAGGAGAGCCTTTGCCTTCGGTACGGAATATGGCTTCTGATTTAGGAGTAAATATGCATACAGTTAATAAAGCATATAATTTACTGAAGCAGGATGGTTTTATTCAGATACACAGGCAAAAAGGAGTTGTTATAAACCCTGATGGTATGCCAGAGGTAACTGCAGATTATTTAGAAAATTTACGAGATACATTAAGGCCCATTATTTCCGAAGCCATGTGCAGAGGAATGAATGAAGATGATTTTAAAAATCTTTGTAATGAAATCTTTGAAGTATTAAAGGGCAGAAGGGAGTAAATATATGGAAAACTTAATGGTTATTTTAGTTATGTATAGCACCTATATTATTTTGGGAGCTTTAATAAGTTTTATGCCATACCTTACTAGGAGAACAGAAAGTTTTGGTGTGAGTATTCCTGAAGATATATACTACAGTAAAGAATTAAGAGATATGAGAAAGATATATTCTAAACAGGCTTTTTTGGTATTTATTCCACTTACAGTTATATTTTCAATATTATCATCTAATGCACCAAATCCAGATCAGGCAACATATGTTTTTATGAGTGGCATTGCTATCCTGCTAGGTGCATTGTTTGCTCTTTATTTAAAGTACTATTTTCAGATGAAGAATTTAAAATCTGAACGAAATTGGGTTCAAGACAAGCCTCAAGCAGTTGTAGTAGATACTAGTTTTAGAAATAAAAAAATAGCCTATTCAAACCTGTGGTTCATAATTCCCACGTTTATAATGTTTATTACTCTAATAATGACAATTATATTTTTTGAGCAGATACCTAATAGAATCCCTATTCATTATGGGTTCAATTGGGAACCAACAAATATGATCGAGAAATCCAATAAAACAGTTTTATGGGTACCTGTTCAGCAAATTTTTATGATTGGATTGTTTGTTTTCATTAACAGTATGATATCTAGAGCTAAACAACAGATAAATGCAGCGAATCCGGAAAAATCTCTTATTCAAAATCAAAGCTTTAGACGTAAATGGTCAGGGTTTATCATATTTACAGGGACAATTATGGTTCTAATATTTGCTTTTGTTCAGTTATCATTAATATTTGACATTGATCCAAAAACCCTTACTTTTCTTAATCTGAGTTTTACAGGCTGCATCGTCCTGTATGCTATAGTCCTATCAGTTTTTACAGGGCAGGGTGGCAGCAGAATAAAGGTTGCTAGTGGAAAAGATGCAAAGGAAATTGACAGAGATGATGATATATATTGGAAACTTGGTCAGTTTTATTTTAATCCTAATGACCCTACTATATTTATCGAAAAGCGTTTTGGAATAGGCTGGACTCTTAATTTCGGTAACATAAGGGGTTGGCTGATTATTATCGTCACAATACTTTTAATAATGGGGTTGCGATATTTATTTTCATTCTAAATATACTGGGTTAATATATGTTTAGAGTATAAATAAAAGTGTTTAGCATATAAAAAGTGGAGGTTTAAGTAATGACTTCAAAAAATAGGAGAGCAATAGAGTTTGTAGCTTTGACATATGTTTTTAGCTGGCTCATGATAGCAATTTTTGTGGGATTAGGTGGGCAATGGAATACTTCTATGGCTTTCATAATTGGGATCCTATATATGTTTGTTCCAGCATCAGTCGCAGTATATCTTCAAAGATTTAAATATAAGCAAAGGGTTAAGGAAACATTGGGGATTTCCTTTAAATTGAATAGATGGTTCTTATTTGCCTGGTTAATTTCCCCTGGCATAGCATTTATGACCTTTGGAATCAGTCTATTATTTGGTGGTGTTGAGTACTCACCAAATATGCTGGGTTTGTTCGAAAGGTTCGGAGATTTATTGTCTCCAGAACAAATGGAGGATATGCTTAATCAAATAGAAAACATGCCGATACATCCAATTTGGTTAAGCTTAATTCAAGGTTTAATTGCTGGAGTTACTATTAATGCAATAGCAGGCTTTGGAGAAGAGTTGGGATGGAGGGGGTATTTGTTTAAAGAAGTAAAGCATCTGGGCTTCTGGAAATCTTCCTTTATAATTGGTGTGATTTGGGGTATCTGGCATGCACCCATTATACTATTAGGACATAACTATCCGGAACATCCAGTAGCTGGTATGTTTATGATGACTATATTTGCTGTGCTTATTTCTCCTATTTTCACCTATGTAAGAATAAAATCTGGGTCAGTAATTGCTGCAGCAATAATGCATGGTACCTTTAACGCAGTAAGTGGCCTGGCTATTATGCTACTTGTAGGAGGAAACGACCTGATTGTGGGAGTTACAGGTTTAGCAGGATTTCTAGCCTTAGTGATCATAAATATTCTCTTATTTGGCTATGACAGGTATTTTTCGAAAGAAGCAGTTATGCATAGCGGGGGTCAGGCCTGACAAATTGACATTTTTAAAGAGTTAGCCATAGAATTTAAAAAAATTCAATGGTTTTTAAGATTGACATTAATATATAATATATTACCAAAGCACGGCCATTATTATAGCAGATATCAAGAGTATTAATTGCAGAGGAATTAGTATACGGTAGCTTTCCAAATAATCAGCCTTGAAATACTCATTAGAAACAATAAGACAAAGATGAATAGGCGATACTACATAACCAAACAGCATACCAGAAAGTATTAAAGATAGATAAGTAACATTTTCTGGGCCTACCAAGGGCAAAAAGATTGGATAGACTATAGCTCCACCTACTATGGGATGACCTGCAGCAAAGCCAATTAGTACTGAAGTAACGATTACTATTAACAGTAGGGGCATGTTTGACCTTGTAATCAATTCTGCCAATTGCGGAATGGCTCCTGAATCTTTTACGAATTCACCAAAAAGAAAAATAGTATATACTGACAAGCCTAATTTCCAGTTAATACCTTTAATGAAAAACTCACTAATATTCGCAAGTTTTAGGATTTTCTCTGATTTGTAGTCAAAAAATATGCTAAGCAAGATGGCTATTACAAGTGTGATTACAAAGCTAACTTCGAATACTAGTGCTAATACTATGGCCACAACTAAAGGTAATCCAGAAAAAATAAATTGTTTAAAAGCTTTATTGTAAGGCATATTGTCAGATTGTAAAGTAATGTTTTCTATATCTTCCGCATTTAATGGCCAAAAATGTATCATTATTAAATAGGATACAATTAAACTTACTGCTACTGGTACAAGGTGAAATTTCATAATTGGCAAGAAACCCAATGTGCTTAGGTCTGCTACTACAATAAGTAAAGGTGATAGAGGATTAAAGAATACTGCAATGTGTCTAAAAAATATATTTACACCTGACTTATAACCTGAAGACATTTTAACTTTATCGCCTAGTTTATCAATAAAAGGTACTGACATTACTGCACCGCCTGGGACGGCCAGAAGTCCCACCAGGGCCGGTATTACGGAAATAAGGACATGAATATTTTTAATTAGGTTGATTAATGACTCTAATAGTTTATCTAGTAAAAGTGTTTTATACATTATTGAACTAAAAAGGGTTATTAACAAAACTATGATTACAAGGGATATTGTATCAATATTAATGGTTACTTCCATAATTATCGAAATAATAGTATTCATTGACATTGATGAAAAAAATGCAATAAGTATGTTACCAAAGAGTAAGGCATAAATAACCTGATGCCATTTAGATGTTATTATAACAATTGCTAGTAAAGCAATGAATAAGCCTATTAATTCCAAAGAAATTACTCCCTTTATTCTAAACTATATACTGCAAGGAATAAACAAAAGGGGCCACAGCCCCTTAAAAAATAACTTTATGAAACTTTCTATATTTTTGTTAGAAAATCCTTCTTTCAACCTCTAACTAACAAGGGGGTGGTTATAACTATTTGCTTGCAACTTGGATCATCCATTCTGTAAGCAGAATTAGTCCAAGAACAAGCTAGTTCACACCTTCTGCAACCCCTACATTTTAGGAAAGCATCTTCTTTTTTAGTACAAAAAAGTATAAGTATTTTATATATTACCCTAACAAATTGTACACAATAGAATTAAGTTACTAACATCTGGGAAAAGAGGTCTATTATGATTGAACCATGCATTCTTGAGATGGAATTAAGCAATTGGCTGGAGGAAATCAGGCCAATTGCACAACAAGGTGAAGTGGCTACATATATCCCTGCTTTAGCCATGGCCAATCCAAATGATCTGGGAGTAGCTATTGTTGATCTAAAAGGCAGAGAAATTACAGCTGGTGAGTGGCAGACTCCATTTACCTTACAGAGCATTTCAAAAATACTTGGTTTAATAATAGTTCTTATAGAACAGGATTTCGATTTCGTTCTTTCAAAAGTTGATATGGAACCTACTGGGGATCCATTTAATTCTATAGCGAGGCTAGAAACAGTAAAACCTGGAATACCTTTTAACCCACTAATTAATGCTGGAGCAATTACAGTCTGTTCCTTAATAAATGGGAAAAACGTTGATGAAAGATTAAACAAAATCTTAAATTTAATATATAATTGTACTGGAAAATTGCCGAAAATTAACCACCAAGTACTATTATCTGAATGGGAAACTGGTTATCGCAATAGGTCTCTAGCATATTTTTTAAAAGATGTTGGAATGTTAGAGGCTGATCTCGAGGAGACTCTAGAGTTGTACTTTAAACAGTGTTCCATTGAATTACATTGTCTTGATTTAGCTTGGATTGGAGCAATTATTGCAAATAATGGTCTTCACCCAACTAAAAACCTACAAATAGTTCCAACTGAATATACACGTATCATAAAATCTCTAATGTTTACATGTGGTATGTACAACGCATCGGGAAAATTTGCTGTATCAGTTGGTATTCCTTCAAAAAGTGGAGTAAGTGGAGGGGTTTTATCAGCATTTACCTCTTCTAAGAACACAATATTCGCAGACGGATGTGGGATAGGGGTTTATGGACCCTCATTAGATGAATATGGTAATAGTATAGCGGGAATTCAACTTCTTAAAAGAATTTCTAGCAATTGGCAATTACATGCCTTTTAAGACAAAAACACCTCAACATAAACAGGATTCTTGAACTCAGGTGGAGTTTTGACTCCATCTGAGTTTTAGAAACCGTTATCCAGGGACGTAGCGCCACTTATCTCCTACTTGCGACCGTATTTCTAGCATTGTGATTTTGCAATGCGTAGAAATACTAGTGCAAGGCTAGAAGATAGGAGTCTTGGAGTGAAACTCGTCAACTTGTTGACATAGCTGAACCCATGCAAGGCTAGTGGCGATTGTCATCGGATAAATAAATGTTAAGGTGCTTTTATCAGTATAATTATTTCACTTCTGTTTTTGGTCTTACAAGCAAGGAAATTGCCCAAATACCAGCAACACCGACTAGGGTATAGATAATTCTGCTTATGATAGCATCTTGGCCACCAAAAATTGTGGCTACAAGATCAAGGCCTAATACACCCACTAATAACCAATTTAGGGCACCAATAATTACTAAAATAAGAGCTATTCTATCTAGTGACATTTAGTAAATACCTCCTTTCATATGATGACCTGTAAATGCTCAACAGGTTACACTTATAATATCTCCAAAAAATAGAAAAATATTCTTATATTCTAATTTATTTCCAAGTAGTATTAATAAAAAGTTTGACAGGACAATGGTCTATTGCATAAAATAGATGTAACTTAAGAGATAAATGGTCAGATTTATTAGATAAATCGGGCGTTAAGCAGCAGGTGTACCTGCGGGACCTTTCCTGCGGGTATTTTTATTTTTTTGTAGTCTGAAATGGAGGTTTTGGAGTGGAACCTAGCCACATTTGTGGAGATGAAAAAAATAAATATGGAGAGAAAGTTTCTCTTCATATCTTAGTACTTAATGTTTTCCTATCCATTATTAAATTTATAGCTGGCATATTTGGTAATAGTGTTGCACTAATAGCAGATTCTTTTCATTCTCTATCAGATGTACTTACTACAATCTGTGTTATAATTTGTTTACGTATTTCAAGACAACCTCCTGATAGGGAACATCCATATGGACATGGGAAGGTAGAATCCATTGCTGCAAAAATTATTTCATTAGTTTTAATAGTAGTGGGTGCACTTATGTTGGTTGCTGCTATCAAGAGAGTATTAAGTGGCACTTTGTTAATTCCTGCCGGGATTACTATTTGGGCAGCAGTTTTGTCCATAGTAGTAAAGGAGTTTTCATACAGATATACCGTCTCTGCAGCAAACAAAATTCAAAGTACTATTTTAGCGGCCGATGCATGGCATCATAGGACAGATGCTTTGAGTTCTATTGCTGTTTTATTTGGCATAGTAGGAGCACGAATTGGCTATCCTGTATTAGATCCTATTATGGCAGGTGTTGTTTCCATCTTTATAATCTGGGCAGGATTTAAGTTACTACGTGAATCTATTGATGAACTGATGGATACAATCCCAGATAAAAAAATACCTCAAAGGATCACCGAATTATCTAAAGAGGTGCCAGGAGTTAAAGCTGTTAGAAATATTAAAATTAGAAAGTACGGCATCTTTTTGGTAGTAGATTGTGTTATTGTTGTTAACCCTCATATTACAGTAAACGATGGACACAACCTTGCGACCCTTGCTGAAGAAAAGATAATGGAAGCTAATGATAACATAAAAGAAGTATTTATCCATGTTAGTCCCAATGAAGAGGAATATAATATACAAGATTGATCTACTAGAGCAACTTGGATTGTGAGGTTAATAGTATGGAATTAATAATAATTGTCATGCTGATGGTGTTAATATTAATAGCTCTATACTTTGTTTTCAAGAAAGGTAATGAAAATGCAAAAGTTTTAGATCTTGTTGTAAAGAATCATTTGGAAGGCTTTCGCAGAGAAATAGAAGGATCTATACAGGCTTCAAAAAATGAGATGACAGACGCTCGAGTTGATCTAAACAGGCAGGCTACGGACACCTTGAAGTTTCTTGTTGAAATGCAATCCACTATAGAGAAAGTTATTTCTCAACAAGAGGAAGCAAATAAACTGGGCCAATCTTTGAAAGATGTTCTGGCAATGCCTAAATTAAGGGGAAACTATGGGGAGATAATTCTTGAGGATTTGTTAGAAAAAATTCTTCCATGTGGGATGTGGGAAAGACAGTATAAGATTTCTGATGGATGTGTAGTAGATGTAGTAGTGAAATACAAGGATTTGTTAGTTCCTATAGATGCCAAGTTTCCCAGAGACAACTATTTAAAATATCTTGAATGTGACCAAAAGCAGGACAAGGACCAGTATTGGAAATTATTTGAGAGAGACTTGCTAAACCAAATTAAAGAAACAGCAAAATACGTTCAACCAGAGCATGGGACAGCAGATTTTGCCTTGATGTTTATTCCTTCAGAGGCTGTTTATTATGAGACTATAGCAGATAAGAACTTTTATGGACAGACATCTAGAATTGCCGAAGCTTTAGAAAAACAAAAGGTTATTGCTGTTAGCCCTAAAAATTTCTATGCTTTTTTACAAATAGTCTTAACAAGCATGAGAAACTTGGAAGTTTTAAACCATGCCAGGGAAGTGCAAAAAAAATTAGCTAAACTACAAAAGAAATATGGACATTTTTATAGTAATTATGAAAAGATTGGTCTGGAATTAAGTAAGGCCTTTGAGGCATATAAGATAGGTGATAGGCACATTGGTCTTTATAAAAAGGAACTAGATGAGATACTTGAGATTGAAGAGGTAGAAAATGAGAACGTTAGTTAAAATTCATCCATAATGTCATAATACTCTTATCAAAGATAGTCACGGGAGGCAAGAGATGATAGATGTAAATAAGGAAGAACTAGTACAGTTATGCAAGAAAATCATATCCATTCCTAGTGAAACAGGAAATGAAGGGCAATTAGTTGAATTTATAGCATCTCAAATGAATAACTGGGGTTTTGATAATGTAGAAGTTGATAAATATGGTAGTATTGTTGGCATGATTAGAGGTACTTGTGGTGGAAAATCAGTATTACTTGATGCACATCTCGATACAGTAGGAGTATCAGATATAGATAAGTGGAAACAGAGTCCATTTTCTCCATGGGTTCAAGATGGCAAGATTTATGGTCGAGGAGCAGCTGACATGAAAGGCTCATTAGCAGCTATGATTATGGCTGGTAAATATTTGGTAGAGAAAAGGCCTGTAGGGGACATATATATTGTAGGTACAGTTGCTGAGGAACCTGCTGAAGGAATTTCTCTAATCCCTGTATTGGAAAAGTATTTACCTACATATGTGGTGATAGGAGAGGCAACTTCCTTAAGAATCAATATAGGGCAACGGGGGAGAGGGGAAGTTACTATTGAGACTTTTGGTAAATCAGCCCACTCGTCTAACCCACAATCAGGACAGAATGCTGTATATATGATGCTAGATGCAGTTGATAAGATAAAGGGCATGAGTCCAAATGAAGATAAACTATTAGGAAAGGCTATAATGGAATTAACTGATATTGTATCTAGCCCTTATCCAGGTTTGTCAGTAATTCCGAACTACTGCAAAGCAACCTATGATCGTAGACTATTAGTAGGCGATTCAAGTGAAACTATAATTAAGGAAGTTTCAAATTGGATAAATAGTGAAGAATCCAATAAACTTAAAGTAAGTATTGCAGAAACTGATATATTAACCTATAAAGGTGAAAGACTACAAGCACCAAAGTTTGCCCCAGCATGGAAGACTAGCCTAGAAAGCTCACTAGTAAAGGATGCCATTAGAGCTATTCAGAGTGTAGGAATAAAACCTGAACTAGGTGCCTATTCATTTTGTACAAATGGAAGTGGTTCAGCAGGAATAATGTCCATACCTACCATTGGTTTTGGCCCTGGGAACGAAAGCGAGGCTCATATTGCAAATGAGTGGGTAGAAATTGATGATTTAGTACAAGCTGCGCGGGGTTATTACAGTTTAGGAATAAACTTAACTATGTAGTGAACTCGTTCAGCCAAAGCTGAACATCGGGGAATCAGATGGAGACTTTACTCCACCTGAGTTAGAGCCCACTTACAGATTGGGGACATTTCTGGTTCTACTCACAGGTGTGTCCCATTTCCTTAAGAGGGGTCTTAATCCATATAGAATATTTTGGATAAAGGAGAAGCTATGAAATTAGCAATATTTGATTTTGATGGTACATTATTTCCATTTGAAACCTTTCCATATTTATATTCGCAGTGGAAAGAGCAAAAGAAATCCCACCTCAAATATATTAATGGTATGCTTTCATTTATGCCTGTTTACCTCTTATATAAAGCAAAGCTTGTTTCATCAGAAAAAATGAGAAGAAAGGCAGTTTTTGCATTGGCTAGCCTTTTTAATGGTATGGACATGAAGCAGGTAGATGCATTTTTTAATGAAGCATATGCCAATATGAAGAAACGTATAGATAGTAAGATGGTCAAGGAAATCAAAAAATGCCAAGAAGAGGGCTTTCACCTTGTCTTGCTGTCGGGAGCATTAAAGCCTATACTAGATAGGGTGGCCGAAGAGTATAATTTTAATGATGTTATTGGTACAGAACTGACTATGAGGGGAAATACGCCATTTTTTTATAAAAATTTTCAGTACATACAGGGAGAAGAAAAAGCAATAACTGTAGTTAAAAAATATAGAGACTATGAGGTAGACTGGAAAAATAGTCGTGCATATGCTGATAGCTTCTCAGACCTAGCTATTATGGAGTTAGCGGGAGAACCAGTTGCTGTCAGACCAGATAAAATTCTTTTGGAAGTTGCGAAAGAACGGAAATGGAAGATAATTTCCTAGTCCTTCTAATTGATTTTGGAGGACTTTTTTTATATCTATTTGCGCAATTATTTAATAAGCAAGAAAGTTACATTCATAGTTTGAGAGAAATGGTGCGGGGAAGTCCATATGTTTAAAAGTCATAAATAGGATTTTTGTTTAGTTGGAAATTGTAATCGAATTTTGAAGGAATATATCACATACTGTAGAAAATATAATCACTACGGTTCAGAGGAGAAGACGAATGAAATTATTATTAAAGGGTGGGTTGGTTGTACTTGAGGAAAGAACTGTTTTAAAAGATATGCTTATTTCTAAAGGAGTAATACAAAGTATTAAAAGCAATTTGCAAGCTGATTTAGATACACATATTATTGATTGCACAAATAAAATAATTCTACCAGGTGTAATTGATTCACATGTTCACTTTAATATGCCTTGTGGGATAAATGATCGAACAATAGATGACTTTTATAGTGGGAGTCTTTCAGCAGCGTGTGGAGGTGTTACAACTGTGGTAGATTATGTTGAGCCATTAGATAATCAACCTCCTCAAAAAGCAGTAGACAATCGCATGATAGAAGCAAAAGATATATGTATTGACTATGCTTTACATTATGTCATAAGACAGTGGAATGAATTATTTTTAAAAGAACTTGAGGAAGTAATTAACTCAGGAATTAATAGTTTAAAAGTTTTTACAGCTTATGAGGATATGATGCTCTCATATAATGAAATAAATGATCTTTTAGAATGGAGTAAGAGGAATAATATTCTGGTATCATTTCATGCAGAAGAGGAAGGGATAATAGTTGATAAAAAGAGGGAATTACTAGAAACTAGTAGGACTGATTCAACTTTTCATGCCATAAGTAGACCAGTAGAAGCCGAAGTTGAAGCGGTTAGAAAAATTATAGATATTTCATCGAGGGTTGATACGCCAGTATACTTTGTGCATATATCATCATCTGAAGCTGCAGAAGAAATTCGAGAGGCACAAAGGAAAGGTCTTAAAATTTTAGCTGAAACCTGTCCACATTATTTATTTCTAAATTCTGAGAAGTATTTAAATAGTGACAATCCTCAAATGTTTATTATGTGTCCGCCTTTAAGAGAAGAAAGACAGAGACTTGAACTATGTAGGGCAATAAAGGAGGATGTCTTTTCTGTTATAGCAACCGATCATTGTGCATTTACTAAAAGTCAGAAAGTGAGAAGCCTTAAGTTTTTCGAAGTACTGCCAGGAATACCAGGTGTAGAAACTCTATTACCTCTTATGTACAATTTGGTTGCTTCTGGGGAAATGGATATTAATAAACTGAGCAAACTTTTGTCTACCAATCCTGCAAAAATATTTGGATTATATCCACGTAAAGGTGTGATAGAAGAAGGTAGTGATGCGGATATAGTCATATTCAATCCGAATAAAAGGAGAGCATTAAGAGCAAAAGATTTACACTCTAAGGCAGAGTATACACCTTTTGAGGGTATCATCCTCCAAGGATATCCTGAAACAACAATACTTAGAGGAGAAATAATATATGACAATGAGAAATTTCTCGGCAAGAAGGGCTACGGTAAATTTGTACCTGGAACAAAATAGGGTAATTTTTAGTGAATTAGCATCCAATGGATGCTTTTTTATTTTTTTATAACATTTATAAGTATAGTGAGACTAAATTTTTCTTAAAAAAATAGCCTAACACTAAATATATTTTGAAAATATAGAAGGAATTTTTAGAATTCTATAGAATAAATTACAATAAAGATTTAGTACTCATGTATTTTTAGGCAAAAAATTTAGTATTAGTATTTCAGAATGCACAAGAAGCAATAAATAATTTAAAAAAGGTGATAAAGTGATAGGAAAAAAGATTAGAGAAAAAAGACAAGAACTTAACATGAGCTTGAAAGACTTAGAGGAAAAGACAAACCTTACACGAGGTTTTATCAGCCAGGTAGAACGCGACATAGCAGAGCCTTCAATATCATCTCTAAGAAAGATAGCTGAGGCGCTTAATGTTCCAATATTCTATTTTCTCATGGATAACCAATCTCATGACCCAGTAGTAAGAAAAAATACAAGAAGAGTGCTAAATGTTCAAGATTCTGACTTAAGCCTTGAAATGTTATGTCCAGAGTTAAATAGAAATATTCAGATGGTAATAGGACGTTTAAAACCTGGGTCTTCTGATTGTGATGAACCTTTAGTTCATTTAGGGGAAGAAATAATATTGGTAATGGAAGGAAAAATGCAAATCACCCTTGGGGATTCAGATTATACATTAGAAGAGGGGGATAGTGTTTATTGTCATGACCATCTACCGCATAAGATTTGGAATGTCGGGGAATTAGACTTGGTCTATGTATCAGCTATAGCAAACGTCTCATTACTACCGTAGATTATTGTATTTGTGAGGAGGGTTAATCTTTAAAATAAAAATTACCTATTTTAAAGATAAACTCCTAGAAAATGATCATGTCTATTTTTGGCTATCAATTATAGGAGGTTAAGAACTTATTCTAGAGAGGAGAGTGACATATGACAGATTATAAAGATTTGGCTCAAAAGGTTAACGAACAGGTGGAAAACTACTCGGAAGAATTGGTAGACTTTTTAAGAAATTTCATAGCAGCAGAAAGTGTAACAGGAAACGAAGCGCAGGCAGCAAGGCTCTTAGCAGAAGAAATGAGAAGAATAGGCTTTGATGAAGTTTCAGTAGATCAAATAGGTAATGTAGTAGGTAGAGTAGGAAGTGGAAAAACTGTAATCCTCTATGATGCACATATGGATACAGTAGGACCTGGAGATCCAGCTGTATGGGGGTTTGATCCAATAAAAGGAAAACATGAAGATGGGTATATTTACGGCAGAGGAGCTTGTGATGATAAAGGTCCTCTAGCTGCAATGGTTTACGCAGGAAGAGCAATTAAGGACCTCGGCCTAGACAAAGAAGACTTCACCTTATACGTAGTAGGAATAACTGGTGAAGAAGAATGTGAAGGCTTGGCTGTAGCTCATTTAATTGAAACAGAAGGAATAAAACCAGACTATGTAGTTATAGGAGAAGCAAGTGAGCTAAGAATATGTCGAGGACATAGGGGTAGAGCGCTCTATCAAATTACTGTTCCTGGAAGAGCAGGACATGCAAGTGCTCCTCACCTATCTGATAACTCACTATATAAGGCCGCTAGAATTGTGTCAAAAATAGAAGACCTTAATGAACAGCTTATGGAAGATTCCTTTTTAGGAAAAGGCACCATAGCAGCAACCAAAGTAGAAGTTAAAAGTAATTCAATAAACACCATTCCAGGAGAAACAGTAGTGTTTATAGATAGAAGATTGACAGCAGGTGAAACCAATGATTTGGCCTTACAGCAACTAGAAGAAATTGCTAATCCATATGAAGGCAAGGTTGAATTAATGTATTTTGATAGCCCAAGCTATACAGGCTATGTTAAAGAGGCCGAAGAGTTTTTCCCGGCCTGGGTATTAGAAGAGGAGCATTCTTTAATTCAGTCTGGAGCACAGGCTTTCGAAGCACTTTTTAACGAAAAAGCAGTAATTGATAAGTGGGGCTTTAGCACAGATGGAACCTATACAATGGGAAGAGCAGGTATCCCTACCCTAGGCTTTGGGCCAGGCGAAGGAGTTTTATGCCACTGTGAAGGCGAGCGGATATCAGTATCTGATTTAAAGAAAGCATCAGCTTTTTATACATTACTACCAAAAATGATTACAAAAAACTAGGAGGTTACTTATTATGGCATCAACACAATTAAAATTAAAGCACTTTATCAATGAGCAGGATTGGACAAACGAAGAACTAGAAACAGTTATGGACCTAGCAGCTGAACTAAAAAGACAGTCAGGACTAGAAATACCTCATGAGATTTGCAAAAACAAAACATTATTCATGCTATTTTTTGAAGAGTCCACAAGAACTAGAAATGCCTTTGAGTGTGGAATTACACAACTAGGAGGACATGCCAACTACTTAACTCCAAAAGCTACCCAAATTGATCATGGTGAAGGGCCAAAGGATACTGTAAATGTTTTGGGCCGCTATGGTCATGCAATGGGCATAAGAAATACCCTTGTAGGTGGACATGAGTATATGAAAGAGATGGCAAAGCATGCAAAAATTCCTGTTTACAATATGCAATGTGATATTTACCACCCTACTCAAGCCTTAGCTGATTTATTTACAATTAGAGAAAAGTATGGCAAGAATTTAAAAGGACGCAAGTTTGTAATTTCATGGACATACGGCCCTGGATATATTAGACCTTTGTCAATGGCTCAATCTCTAGTTACCTTGATGCCAAGATTTGGAATGGATGTAACTCTAGCACATCCTCCTGAATTTGGTTTACTTCCTGAAGTAATGAAGCAAGCTGAAGAAAATGCAAAGAATGCAGGAGCGAAATTCGAAGTGGTTCACAGTATGGAAGAAGCATGTAAAGATGCAGATATTATTTATGCTAAAAGCTGGGGACCAATAATGCATACAGAAGATGAACAAGAAGGCTTGGCTATCATTGACAAATATAAGGACAAAGGTTGGGTCTGTGACCAAAGAAAATTTGATGTAGCAAAGCATGATTCTATTTATATGCATTGTATGCCAGCAGATAGAGGAATTGAAGTTACTGACGAAGTAATTGATGGGCCACATTCGGTAATATATGATGAGGCAGAAAATAGATTACATGTACAAAAAGCCTTAATGGCATTAACTATGAGATAGAAGTTTTAAAAACTTTTTCAGTAATCCATTGGGAGGAAGGAATGGATAAAAATGAGTGAAATTCAAAAACAAATAGATCTTAGTACGCAGATAGCTGGTGTAAAACTCAAAAGCCCATTTGTGTTAGCTTCGGGACCTCTTTCGTTTGATGCTGAAGGAATGATTAGGGCATATAGGGCTGGGGCAGGGGCTTGTGTTACAAAGACATTAAGAGATAACGCTGCTATTAATCCTGTGCCTCACATAGGGTCATTCGGAAGAGACACTTTAATAAATTGTGAAAAATGGTCTGATTTTGATGCAGACATTTGGATTGAAAAGGAAATACCTAAAGCTAAAAAAGAAGGTGTTGTGGTAATAGGGAGCATTGGCCATACGCCAGAGGAAGCTAAAAACTTGGTAAAAGCCGTTGCAGATGCTGGTGCAGATATGATTGAATTAGTATCTTATTCAGAAGATACAATGATTCCCATGGTAGATATTGCCTGTAGGAATGCAAACATTCCCATCATATGTAAGATGAGCCCAAACTGGCCTGATCCAGCTAGTACAGCAGTCAAATGTTTAGAGGCTGGTGCTCAGGCAATTTCTGCAATAGACTCAATTGGACCTACATTAAAAATTGACATCTATAATGCTCGGCCAGAGATGAATAGTGAAGATGGTTATGGATGGATGTCTGGTTCAGCTATTCGTCCAATTGCTATTAGAATAGTTTCTGAAATAGCAAGGAAGGATTGTAAAGAACTGATAGGTATTGGTGGGGTTACTAAAGCAGAAGAAGCCGTAGAAATGCTGATGGCGGGAGCCGGAGCTGTTGGTGTTTGCTCGATTGCTATGCTAAAAGGTATTGGGGTCTTTGAAAAGCTCAACAAGAATTTATCTAAGTTATTAGCTGAGTTGGGCTACTCATCCATTGAAGCGGTTAAAGGGGCAGCGTTACCAAATTTTCCTAAAAAAGAAATAATAGGGACCCTTGATTTTAAATTTGATGAAAGCCTTTGTACAAAATGTAAAAAGTGTGAAATTGTCTGCTGCTACCTAGCTCGAAAACTAGAATTTCCACAAATGAAGTTGGATGAAGACTTATGTCGCTATTGTGGTTTGTGCATATCTACCTGCCCTACTGGGGCTCTGAAAGGGAAGGTATCTGTTTAATTATAATTAAATACATTTTCTTTATATTTCACAGGAAACAAGGTAAGATAACCATAGTATAAAACATCTTGCTTTGTTTCCTGTTAGTTATTAATTCGAAGGGGGTGACTTTGTGTCACAAACTATTATTCTTGGAAGATATATTTTAATAAACTCTGAGGAAGGCATAATGGAAAATTGGGGAGTTTGCATAGAAGCGAATTTAATAAGCAGGGTAGGTTCCCATGAGGATTTAAAAAGAGAGTATCCGAAAGCAGCTATTATAGATGCTACCGATAAAATAATTGCGCCTGGTTTTATAAATGGACACATGCATATGTATGGAATTTTGTCTCATGGTATAACTGTGGATGCAGCACCAACAGAATTCACTAGTTTTTTAGAAGATTTTTGGTGGCCATATGTAGAAGATCAATTAGACCATGAAATGGTAAAAGCATCAACAGAAATGGCATGTGTAGAGATGATCAAGTCTGGCATAACCACATTTTATGACTGTTTAGAAGGACCAAACTCAATACCAGGGGCTTTAAAGGTTTCAGCTCAAGTGGTAGAAGAGGCTGGTATGCGTGGAATTCTATCATTTGAGGCTTGCGAGAGAGTTGATGAGAGCAATGCTGAGCTCGGTCTCCAGGAGAATGTTGACTTTATTGAGTGGGCAAAAAAGAATTATAAGCTTGTTGCAGGAATGATGTGCATACATACAACTTTTACATGTTCTAAAGACTTTATTAAAAGGGCAAAGCAGTTATCCCAAAAGGTTGGAAGTAAAATTCATATGCACTTGTCAGAAAGTGTATATGAACCTGAATACTCTATGGATAAATACGGGAAAAGGCCAGTAGATATTTATAGTGAGTTAGATTATTTGGATGAAGATGTAGTTGCTTCTCAATGTGTACAGTTAAATAATGTTGAGGTCGAAATTCTAGCTAAAGCAGGTACAAAAGCGGTACACATGCCATTGAGTAACTGTGAAGTTGGGGGTGGTGTTGCACCCATTCCTGATATGCTTGAAAAGGGAATACTAGTAGGATTAGGAACAGATGGTTATATAAATGATTTTTTTGAAGTGATGAGAGGAGCATTTTTGATTCATAAAGCTTATAGGCAAGATCCTCAGGTGATGCCTTCAAGTTTAGTATATAAGATGGCAACTTCAATGGGTGCAAATGTATTAGGCTTTAAAAAATTGGGAGAAATTAAGCAAGGCTACTTAGCTGACCTAATAACAATAGATGCATCTTTACCTACTCCATTAAATAGTGAAAACATATATGACCAGCTTGTATTATTTAAGTCATCGATAGATGTAAAAGATGTAATGATTAATGGCAAATGGATTATGCAAAATAGAGAAATACTTTCAATTAATGAGAAGCAAGCTATAGATAAATGCCAAAAGGCAGCAAAAAAAATGTGGAATAAGCATCAATAATTTGCAAACGTGTGCAGGAATTTGATCTTATCTATAGAATTAAATAAAAAAGGCTTCGTTAATAAAGAGTGGTTTTAATAGTTAATCAAGCTATTTAAAGTACTAGGAGGTCCATTGATGCCTAACTCTTCATCAAAAAAAACAACTGACAAACCAGCCACCTTGAAAGATGTGGCAGAGCTTGCAGGAGTTACACATTCTACAGTATCTAGAGTGATAAACCATCCTGAGATAGTAAATCCCAAAACAAGGGAAAAAATATGGCAATGTATTAGAGACTTAGATTATCAACCTAATCCATTTGCACGTGGACTTCAGACATCCTTAAGCGGGATGATTGCTTTAGTGGTGCCAAGTATAACTAACTTAGCATTTGCAAATTTTGCTCGTGGTGTTCAAAGTTGCTTGGAGCAAAATGAATCATACGGTTTAACTATTGCAAGTTCTGATGAAAATTGTGCCAAGGAACAATCTATCTGTTTAATGCTACGGCAGCATTGGGTAGACGGAGTAATATTTGTTAGTTCTGCTGGCGGGATACCACCTATTGAGTTGTTACCTCAAAAAATGGCTAAGGTTTTAGTAGAACGAAGCTGCAAATCTGAGGATATTGACACTTACCAACTAGATCTGGATGAAGGTGTAAAAAAAGCATGTGAGCATTTATATGGCTTAGGTCACAGCAAGATCGCAATTATATTGGGAGATTCCATGAGTATTACTAGTAAAGAGCGACTAAAATCATTTAAAAAGGCATTGAATGTATTAGAACTGTCCTACAGAAATGAATATATCGAAAAAGGCATGTGGACATCTTGGGATGCAAAGGCTGCAATGATTAGATTATTGCATTTAGAAGATCCTCCTACTGCTGTTTTTGCTATTACAGATACAATGGCAATGGGGGCTATTGCAGGGGCTGCTGAACTTGGACTTAATGTCCCAATGGACGTTTCTATTATTGGTTTTAACAATGAGCTAGGAAGTGCTGAGTATAATCCGCCGCTAACCACTTTGGATACTTCCTCCTTTGAAATGGGTAGAGATGCAGCAGAAACTTTACTTAGGAGAGTTGGAGAACCTGGGAGACCATCGGTTGAGATAATGTATTCCACTAAGCTACTTATTAGAGCTTCCACGGCACCCCCTAAAAAGCTCTAATAAGTGTGTAAAATACTTAGAAATTTTTTAATTTTTTTGCACACGTTAGCAGGAATATTGATGCAGAATGGAGAATACTGAAAATTAAATATACATTGAATTTTAAAAATATCATTATTTATATTTACAGCTTATTTATATGTTCATTTATTTTTATGTATTTTGCATAGAATTAATTGCAAAGAAAAATGAACACGTTAACACATGGAGGTGAGATATGGTCGTTATTGATGGTTATAAATTGATTAGAAAATAATAATAGAAGGAGTGAATTACATTGTCAAACTTATTATTGAAAATTTCTGATGCTGTTAGATATGGCAACAAGGATGAGATTGAAAAGTTGGCGGAAGAGGTAATTGCAAATAATATTAATCCAATTGATGCAATTCAAAAAGGTGGAGTAGCAGGACTGGATAGACTTGGTGTGGCATTTGAAGAGTTAGAGGCATTTTTGCCTGAATTAATGATAGGCGGAGAAACAATGAAGGTATTAATTGATAAGCTTGCTCCTTATATGAAAAATGAAAAGAGTGCCTTTACTGGCAAGGTAGTAATTGGAACTTGTAAGGGAGATCTTCACGATATAGGGAAAAACCTTGTGGGAACAACATTATCAGTTAACGGTTTTAATGTTGTTGATCTAGGTGTGGATGTTAGCACTAATAAGTTCATTGAATTGGCAACTCAACATGAAGCAGATATAATTGCAATGTCATCTTTATTAACCACATCAGCTTATTACATGGAAGATTTAGCTAACAGATTAGAAAAAGAAAATTTAAAATCAAAGTTTAAGGTAATAGTTGGTGGGGGACCCATTGATCCTAATTGGGCGAAAACCATCGGTGTGGATGCGTATGCTAGAACAGCAGTTGGTGCAGTTAAGACACTTAAAGAATTGATGAAGCTTGATAAGGTTTCAGAAACTATAATTGGTGATTAAAATTTGGAGGTGACAAAATGACAAGTTCTGCTAAAGCAATTAAAACGTTAGATAAGGCAAGAATTGGTGAAAGATGTACGGAAAAACAATGGGATTATGAAATAGTTCCAAAGACAATAGCGGAAATAGTGAAAAAATACAAGTTAGAGAAAACATGTGATATAAACAACCCAGTTAATACAGATATGGAATTAGCAGACAGATTTTATCAAGCGGGCTTTGAAGCAGCTACAAGACTTGGTTTGTTATGTACTGATACTGAGACAATTATAAAAGTAAGCGAAGAAGAATTATTAGTAAGTCTCAAAAATGTTCCATCCTATTTGACAGTAGGAGAAGGGGATGAAAAATGTACAATCGCTACTAGAACTCCGAGTGACGGCAATCCCCCAAAATATGGAGGACCCCTATCAATTCAAATGAACGAAGAATACTATGTACCAGTTGCTCAAGGAATACTAAGCAGTAGGTTAATTGATATTCATGAAGGGCCCTCACTTGATACTGTAATGGGATCACCTTTATTAGCTAACAGCCCATACGAAACATTTGCTGGATTTTATGAAGCTCGTTTAAGAAAGGAAGCTCAATGGAGAGCTGGAAGAGTTGGCATTGGCAATATGCTTATAGCTAGTAGCAGCACGGAGTATGGAAATTTAGCAGCTTTTGGTATTTTTAACAAGCCACAAATTTCTTTATGTTTAATACCTTCGGCATTAAAAACTAATTACCCGACACTGCATAAAGTAGTTCAAACCCTTGAGTTTGGGGGATATGTAGAGTCTGGTTCACCAACAATGATAGGTGGCTATACTGGAGGTCCAGAAGGCTGTGCAGTAGGTTCTATTGCAACGGATTTACTGCAGTCTCCTGTACACTTTGCACATATGTCGGGAGCTCCAACTTACGATTTAAGGTACGCAGGAAACTGTGGACGTCATGCACTATGGTCACAAACCATTGCATCACAAGCTACTTCTAGAAATACTAACATAGTTATGCTTAAAACAATCAACCAGGTTTCTGGACCTTGCACAGAAATGTTTTTCTATGAGAGTTTAGCTGGTTTTGTAGCAGCTTCCGTTTCTGGCCTGGAATTTACAATTGGTCCAAGATCAGGCGGTGGAAAATATAAGAACCATTTAACTCCTTTTGAAGCGTGGTATACTTCAGCAGTATTTAAAGGTGCTTCTGGATTAAGTGCAGAAAAAGCTAATGAAATCATTAAGGAAGTGTTACCAAAGTTTGAAAATGAACTTCGTAACCCTCCAAAAGGCAAGAGCTTCCCTGAATGCTTTAATGTACAGACACTAGAACCATCAAAAGAATACTTAGATATGTATTTAAAAATGAGAAAATATGCTGAGGACCTTGGAGTACCAATGCCATCGGATGGAGTTGTATCTTAACATCTACGTTAGTTAACCTCTTTAAATTTCTATATGATTAAGAGTAGCCTTTGTAAGTGGGGGAACCAAACCCCCACTTAATTTTAAATATAGGCACTTTAAATACTTCTAACTACATGGAGGTGAAGATATGCCAATAATTGGTGAAAAAAAGTTTGCATATATTAATAAGCCTTTGCCAAGGGTAGATGGCGTTGACAAAGCTCTTGGTAGATCTAAATACGCAGCAGATCTTGTTTTCCCTAATATGTTATATGCAGGAATGCTGAGGGCAGGATTAAGTCATGCGAAAGTTATTAAAATAGACACTACAAAAGCCAAAAGCATTCCAGGTGTATGTGAGGTTTTGACCCATGAAGATCTACCCAAAACAAAGAGTTGGGCCAACTATATGTATATAACAGATCGGGCAAGGTACGTGGGTGACGTTGTAGCAATCGTAGCAGCAGAAACACGTGAAGCAGTAGAGGATGCGATCAAGGCTATTGAAGTAGAATATGAAGAACTTCCGGGAGTGTATACTATTGAGGAAGCGTTACAAGAGGGCGCCCCTGTAATACATGAAAATGCTCCAGATAATATTTTTTTGGATTCCTGTTTTCCTATTAGAAAAGGTGATGTAGTCAAAAGCTTCTCTGAATGTGATGTGATTATTGAAAGAGAATACAGAACCCAATATATTGAGCACGCTTATATTGAACCAGAAGCTTGTGTAGCAGTTCCTAATCCTTTAGATAGTTCTATGACTGTTTACTCTTCATCGCAAAACCCATATTTTACTAGACGATATATAGCTGATATTCTTCAGTGCGGTGTTCACAAAGTAAGAATTATACAGCAGACCTTAGGTGGAACTTTTGGGGGAAAAGAGGAAGGTGTAGGGTTGATATCTGCTAGGGCTTCCTTTCTTGCAAAAAAAACAGGACGCCCTGTAAAAATTGTACTTACAAGAGAAGAATCCATTCTAGAAAGTTCAAAACGTCATCCATTTAGGCTTAGGTATAAGATTGGTGCTACCAATGAAGGAAAAATAAAAGCTTTAGAGGCTGAGTTAGTTGATAACATTGGAGCTTATACAAACCAAACACAGTACATGAATTTTAGAGCAGCTGTTCATTCTGCAGGTGTTTATGAGATTCCAAATGTAAAAGTAGATGTATATGGTGTATATACTAATAATGTTCATTCAGGTGCAATGAGAGGTTATAGTTCTCCACAAGTTATTTTTGCACAGGAACAGGTTGTAGAAGAGCTTGCCGAGGAGTTGGGTATTGATCCTGTAGAGTTTAGAAGGATAAATGCTCTTAAAACTGGATCCATAACGGCTACTGGCCAGAAAATGGTTCAGCCTGTTACGATACATGAAATAATAGATACTATTATGGAAAAAACACAGTTTGCTGAAAAAAGAATGATATATAATAGTGAAAAAGGTCCAAAAGAAAAAGGTATTGGAATGGCAATTTGTTATAGAGGATGTGGGTTTGGGGCAGAGGCTGTTGACGCAGCTGGGGCTACTGTTACAGCATTAGAGGATGGGACAGTAATAATAAATAGTGGTCTAGTAGAGAATGGCCAGGGATTAAAAACTGCTTATTCTCAAATTGTGGCAGAATCACTAAGAATTCCTCTCGACAAAATTCAATTCATCGGTGTTGATACCCACTCAATGGCGGACTGTGGTATGTCAGTTGCTTCAAGAGGTACTGTAATGGGAAGCCAAGCGATGAAAATTGCTTCTGAACAGTTAAAAGAGATATTGAAGAAGACTGCTGCAGAAATGCTATCACTATCAACTGAAGAAGTTGAATTAGATGAAGGAATTTTTTATAACAAAAATAATTCTGAAAAGAAAGTCTTTTTTAGTGATGTTTGCAATACCCAGCTGTGGACTGGCAGACAAATGTCGGTATTTGTGTGGCACCAACCAAAAGAATTAAATTACAACCATAAAACTGGGCAGGGGGATGCTTTTCCTACCTATTCTTATGGATGTGTTGTTGCTGAAGTAGAGGTTGATACAGAAACTGGTTATGTGGACATTCTGAAGGTTGTATCCTGCCATGACGTTGGAACTACTATAAATCCCGCGTTAGCTAAGGGACAGATATTTGGTGGAATAGCTATGGGGATGGGGTTTGCTATTATGGAAGAAGTAGAATCAAAACAAGGGCAAGTTTCTACCCTGAACCTTGACACCTATTTAATCCCAACAGCATTGGATGTTCCTGAGATGGAAGCAATCCTCTTTGAATGTGATGATACAGAAGGTACTTATGGGGCAAAAAGTTTAGGTGAGCCTGCAACAGAGGCAGTAGGTGCTGCAATTGCAAATGCAGTATATAATGCAACTGGGAAGAGAGTTCGTAATTTACCTGCTAATCTTGAGAAGGTTCTTTTAGGTAAGGACTTAAAAGCAGGAGGTGCTAAACAATGATTAGGTATGGATATAAAAGACCAGATTCTTTAAAGGAAACTTGTCAATTATTAGAAGAATACAATAAACAATCAAGAGTTATTGCCGGCGGAACGGACTTGCTTGTTCAACTCCGTGGTGATGATTCAAAATACATTGGACTAGAATACTTAATAGACATCAGCTTCTTGAAGGAATTAGATTATATTCTTGAGGACAATGATGTTATTCGGATAGGTGCGTTAACTACGCATGACAAAATATCCAAATCTTCTTTAATTCATGAAGAAGCATATTTCCTTGCTGAAGCAGTTAATACTGTTGGTTCTCCCCAAATCCGTCATACAGGTACCATAGGTGGTAGTGTTTGTAATGCATCTCCAGCAGCTGACCCTATTCCCCCCCTCGTTGCTTTAGATGCACAGGTAAAGCTATTAAGCACTAGGGGAACTCGAGTTGTTTCACTAGTAAGCATATTTGAAAAACCATATTCAACAAATATTGCAGCAGACGAGATATTAGTGGAAATTTCATTCAAAAAACTTCCTGCAAATAGCAAAACAGCTTTTCTAAAAGTAGGTCGTAGAAAAGCACTTGCTATAGCTAGAATTAACATTGCTGTCTGTGTTACATTAGATGATGAAGGAAAAGTGAGTGAGGTAAGGATATCTCCAGGGTCGGTTCTGCCCAATCCAGGACGAGTTACAGCAGCCGAAGAAATTCTATTAGGAAATAAACCTGAATTAGATTTAATCGATGAAGCAGGCAAAAAAGTCTCAGAGGAAATGCTTAAAAGATCGGGGATCCGTTGGTCTACTGAGTACAAAAAGCCTGTAATTGAAGCCTTGACAAAGAGGTGCTTAAAAAAAGCATTGGGGGTGTGCTAGGTGGAAAAAATTATTATAAAACTCATAGTGAATAATAAAGAGGTTATGGCAGAAGTTAAACCTTATACTAGGTTAATTGACTTGTTGCGTGAAGAATTAGGTCTCACTGGCACAAAAGAGGGGTGTGGAATTGGGGAGTGTGGTGCATGTACTGTAATAGTTGATGGTAATACTGTCAATTCCTGCCTAACACTTGCTGCTTCAATGGAAGGCAAGAGTGTTTTAACAATTGAAGGCCTAGCTCAAGAAGAAACATTACACCCATTGCAGGAGGCTTTTATTAGACATAATGCAATACAGTGTGGTTTCTGCACCCCTGGATTATTAATGAGTGCAAAAGCATGCTTGGATGAGAATTCCAACCCTTCAAGAGAAGATATCAAGGTTGCAATTTCTGGGAACCTTTGCAGATGTACTGGGTATGAACAGGTTGTAGAGGCAATCGAAGAGGTAGCAGCAAAAGCAAAAGAATGATTATGATAACAAAGGGTTTAAAGTTTTGATGAGGGGTGAAATAATTGGGATAACTGCATATATTAACCTGACAGATAGAACATATAGATTAGAGGAAACTCCAAGTAAAGAGTTACATCGATTTATTGGTAGTCGGGGTTATGCTGCTAAAATATTATATGATAATGTGGGACCAAAAATAGAACCATTAAGTCCAGAAAACTTTTTGATCTTTTCTCCTGGTCCTTTAACTGGTACTCCGTGGCCAAGTTCAGCCAGGTATACTGTGACTGCAAAGTCCCCCCTGACCGGAATTTATGGATATGCCAATTCTTCTGGGCATTTTGGACCAGAAATGCGGAAAGCTGGGTATGATGCTGTTGTATTTACAGGTAAGGCAGAGAACCCCACAGTTGTATGGATAGAAGATGATAAAATAGAATTTATTAATGGCGATAGATATTGGGGTATGACAACATCTGTGGTTGAAAAGGCACTTAGAGAGAGATTTGAAGGTTCCAAGGTAGCCTGTATTGGTCCAGCAGGAGAGAATCTAGTAAAAATTTCTTCTGTAATAAATGACTATGGGAGAGCGGCAGCACGATGCGGTTTAGGTGCTGTAATGGGTTCAAAAAATCTCAAGGCTGTTGTTGTAAAGGGTAAACAAAAGGTTTCGATACCCCCTGAATTCAAAAAGGTTGCACTTAAGTGTATGAAACAAGTAAAAGACCATCCTGGATCGGCAGGGCTTAGGGAATGGGGAACAGCACTATTAATGGACCCCAAGAATGTAGTGGGTGATCAGCCAACAAGAAATCATCAACAGGCTCAATTTGAAGGGAACTTGGGCGTAAATGCAAAAGCCTTAAAAGAATATGTCCAAAAAAATATGGCTTGTTTTGCTTGTCCTATTAGATGCTCAAGATACTCTAGAGTGAGTCATGGGGACTTTGCTTGTGAAACTGAAGGACCAGAATATGAGACAATTAATGCTTTAGGTCCCCTGCTAGGCAATAGAAACATAGAATCAGTAATTTATGGGAATTTATTATGCAATGAGATGGGGATAGATACTATCTCTACTGGAGTAGTAATAGCTTTTGCAATGGAATGTAGAGAAAGGGGCCTGTTAACGAATGAAAGCCTAACACTAGAGTGGGGCAATGAAAAAGAAATCATGGAACTTATAAGAATGATTTCGTACAGAAGAGGTATTGGAAATCTCCTCGCAGAAGGTGTAAAAAGAGCATCAGAGGAAATAGGCGGTGGTGCAGAGGACTTGGCAATGCATGTAAAGGGAATGGAGATGCCAAGGCAAGAACCTAGAATTGTTAAAGGTTTTGGTTTAGCTCATGCAGTTGCAAATAGAGGAGCCGATCATCTATATGCTCTCCCCACCATTGATCTTGCTGGGCATGTTGAGGTAGCAAAAAAATACTTTAGTGATATATTTCCTGAAATAATGGATATAGGTATGGAAAAGCATAAGGGAAGGATGTTAAAGTTTACTGAAGCCTTTAATGCAATTAGTGACAGTGTAGGAATCTGTAAATTCTCTACTACAGAAAACTACTGTTTGTATCCAGAAGACATTAGTGAAGGGCTTTCAGCTTTAGGGCAGAAATATACTCCAGATGAGCTAATGAAAGCTGGAGAGCGCGTAGTTAATTTGGAAAGAATGTATAATGTTCGTTTAGGTTTAGATCGAAAAGCAGATCAGCTTCCAAAAAGATTTTTAAAAGAAGGAATTTCAGTTCATAAGATGGTTTCTGAAGATGGCATTACTTTAGAAAGAAAAGAAGTAATGAAGAAGGACTTAACAATAAAGCTTCAGGAAATGCTTGACGAGTATTATTGTGTTAGAGGATGGGATATTAACGGTATCCCAACAGTAGATAAATTAGAAGAACTAGATTTGGAAGATATGATAGGGGATTTGCCAACATAAAAGCTAACTAAATGGATACTAAGAAGCAAAATTTATAATTTGCTTCTTAGTATTTGTGCTTTGCGAGAATATAATGGGGTTAGAATAAAAGGGGGTGTATCAATGCAAACAGTTCTTACTGTGGCATTAGGATATATTATTGCTGTGATTATTTCTATGCTCTTTAACGTAACTGGATGGAGTGGATTTATTATCATAGGTGTTATAAATACAGGTCTAGTTACGGCAGGGTTACACTTATTTTCTAAAAAAAATGATACTAACAGCATTGCGTCTAAAATCTCTGAATTGGCAAATGGAAATTTAATTCTGGATTATCAAGATCAAGATAAAGGCTATGAAGCAGTAAATGATTCATTGTTTGAGCTATCAAAAAGCTTAAAAGAATTGTTATTTTTTAATTTACAAAACTCTGTACAGATAGCAAGAAATGTTCAAGAAATAAAAGCTGGTTCTATGGAAGGTGGTAGAGCATCTGAGGAAATTGCCTCCAAAAACCTATTTATTGCCGAAAAGAATTCCTCTCAATTAGAATCTGTTAATAAAACTCTATACTTTACAAAGCAGATTGCTGAAAATGTAGAGGAGACTTCACGATCTGCTTCTGAAGCATTTGCTGCTGCAAACACCTCAACTAATGCAGCTGCCCAGGGAGGAGAAGCTGCTGAGGAAGCCCTTGTTAAAATGCATGAGATCAATGAAAAAGTATCTCAAACTGTTCAAAAGGTGGTTTCGTTGGAGGATAAGTCGCTTAGGATCAGTAATATAACTGAGGTAATTAGAAACATAGCAGAAAGGACAAATCTTCTTGCTTTGAATGCTGCAATAGAGGCTGCACGTGCTGGGGAACAGGGAAGAGGGTTTGCAGTTGTAGCTGATGAAGTTAGAAAGCTTGCTGAACAATCAAATAAAGCTTCTCTTGAAATAGCTGTTATTATATGTGAAATACAGCAGGAAATTGGTTTAGTTATTAATGTCTTTAATGAACTAACAAAGTTTGTTAAAGAAGGTGTTGTTGTTATGCAAAGTACTGGAGGAGCATTAGAAAATATTATTTTATCAGTTAAGAATACAGAAGAAAAAATAAGCCTAATAAGGGATTTGATGGAGAATACTAATAGAACTAGTGGAAAAGTACTAGAAATAATGACACAAACACAAGCCTTAGCCCTAGAAACGAGCAACTCAACTGAAGAAGTCGCCGCTGCATCACAGGAACAAAATTCTTCTTTGGAAGAAATTAACGAAGCAGTAGATGTCCTTTCTGGTTTGGCGGAAAAAACAAAGCAAGTTATTGCTTCCATGGTGATGGATAGACTAATGTATACAAAGGTTTTAGAATTAAGAAAATACTTTCAATCAGACATTTCACTAGAAAAATTATCCATTGCTAATTTGCAGGATTTAGCTGACAGCTTAGGTGTTGATCAAGTAAGTATATCAGATACAAATGGAGTTTTTCAGTATTCTAGTAAAGAGACAATAATCGGGCTAAAGCTTTTTGAGATTGACCCTCAAATTAAAGAGACTTTATTTATACATAACAAACCGTATTATGTTAGTCCCATAGTGCCTAGCGCAGATGATGGGAGATTATTTAAATACTTAATGATTAGTTGTGAAAACGGACATATATATCAGGTTGCATTATCCTACGATTTTCTTGTTAAATTATTGAAATAGAGAAAAAATACATAACAATTCTATTATGGCAATCTTATGAAAACTTACATAATATTAGAAGGAAATTACACTATTTTATAGAAATGTAGAAAAGAGATTAAGCAGATTTATAACTTACTGACAAAATGAACACGTTAACATATGACTTTATGAATTTCTAAAATCAGGACATTAATCAATCTTCCTGAAAATGAACACCTTAACATTAATGTTTAACAATTACAAGACTTCCTTGTAATTGAAGCGCATATACACTTTCATATGCTCTATGACCCCAGTAGAAAAACTATGTAAGGGGGGATGAAGAGAAGAAAGAAGTCATATCATGAACATTTATGATGAGATAGTTCTGTTAGGAGAGGGTTCTACCCAGGTTTTTATTTTGAAATGGGAGGAAGTAAAATTGATGAAAAGTAGTAGGATTTTTATAGTTATAGTTGCGGTTTTGTTTAGTACCATTTTGTTTTCTGCTTGTGGGAATGATGTAGCTGAAGAAGATGGTACTTTCAGAGTAGCTCTACTTCTTGATGGAAATATTGCTGATGGTGGCTGGAATCAACTTCCATATGAAGGTTTGATGAAAGCAATAGATGATTTTGAAATAGAAGGAAGCTATACTGAACAAATTGCAACTGAAGAGATTTCAGATGTAATGCTTGATTATGCATACAACGATTATGATTTGATTATTGCAAATGGGTATACATTTAGTGATGCCCTGCAAACAATTTCAGAAGACTTTCCTGAAATTATGTTTATCGGTCTTAATGTTCCACTATCCGGACCAAACCTTGCAACGGCCAGAACAACTTATGGAATCAACGGACATCTTGCGGGAGTATTAATGGGAGAAATGACAAAAACAAAAAAAATAGGATGTGTAGCAGCGGTTGACTCCCCCCAGATGCAAACTGAACTTGGAAACTTAAGGTCCGTGTTAGAAACAATAGATCCAGAAATAGAGTTGAGTGTAGTATATACAGGTGACTGGTCCGATATTAGTTTAGCAAGAGAAGGAGCCTCCTCATTAGCGGATGATGGAGTTGACATTATCCTTAATAATATCGATGGGGCAACCGGAGCTGTTGCTGCATTAGCTGCAGAAAGAGGCATATATGTGGTAGGTTGGACTGGGGATGAAGCACATCTTGATCCTGATGTTATTTTGTCAAGTCTCGTTATCAGAAATGACGTAGTTTTATATAATGTAATTGAAAGAGTTCTTGCAGGTGAATATTCTCCTGGAGAATCTATGAAGATCGGTCTTGAAGCCGAGGCGATTGGATTTGGGGAGTTTGGAAATGCTGTTCCTCAGGATTTGATTAACAGATGCATAGAAGAACAAGCAAGCGTTGAAGATGGAAGTATCGCAGTCAATATTGATGTGCCAGGCTGGGATTAATCTCAAATAACTCTAAAAGGAAGAAGGCATGGCCCTTCTTCCTTTTAGAAGATTCACAAAACTAAATAATCTCAGTAATAAAGCATAGAAAAATTAGGCATAACCAACAAATACTACAATACTACAATGCAGCAAATTACAATAATATGTCTTTAGTTGAAAAGTGGGGGTCTTTTAGCAAAAGACTAATCCTTCTTCTTTTTTAAAAGGAGGTTGTTGCCAAATGAAAAAACTGGAAGTGGTAGGACTTAAGAAGTCATTTGGAAATGTTATAGCCAATGATTCTGTAAATTTTGACTTGAATAAAGGAGAAGTACACTGTATTCTCGGAGAAAATGGTGCCGGAAAAACAACAATGATGAATTGTATATATGGAATTTATCCGCTGGATGATGGGGAAATCTTCTATGAGGGTCAAAAATTTACTGTTCATAGCGTCAATGAATCAATTAAAAAGGGTATTGGAATGGTACATCAACATTTCATGCTCGTTCATAATATGACAGTATTAGAAAATATTATGCTTGGGTTGAAATCTGCCAAGGCACCTTTCTTAGATAAAAAGAATGTTTCATTGGAACTAAAAAAGCTTATGAGTAAGTATCAGATAGGATTAGATCTTGATCAGGAAATAAGAAACCTTTCTGTAGGGTCACAGCAAAGTGTAGAGATTTTAAAGGTGCTTTACAGGGAAAGCAGTCTATTAATTTTGGATGAACCGACTGCGGTATTAACCCCCTCAGAGACCAAGAAACTATTTGAATTTATTAAACAGTATGTCAAGCAGGGTAACTCAGTTGTTCTGATAACCCACAAATTAGAAGAAATATTAGACATATCTCATCGTATTACTGTTATGCGAGCAGGTAAAAATGTAGGAACTTATGAAAGAAAGGATATTAAGGATAAAAAAGAACTTGCTTCGAAAATGGTTGGAGAGATTATAGATTTAAAACTAAAGAATTCTTCCCAAAGGCCCTCTGAGCAAGTCCCTGCCTTGAGAGTTAAAAATCTGTTGGTGAAGGATAATAGAGGATTGGACGTTGTAAGAGATGTCTCGTTTGATATATATAAAGGAGAGATTTTAGGTATTGCCGGGGTATCTGGAAACGGGCAGAATGAATTAACAGAAGCTTTAGCAGGAATCAGAAAGCTTGATGGTGGGAATATTACTATCGGAGACAAGAAGATTGTGAAACACAACTCCAGGGAAATGCAGAAGAACAAAGTAAGATATATTCCGGAAGATCGACATAGATACGGGTTAATACTTAGCTTTTCAGTAAAAGACAATCTGTTGTTAAGCAGGTATTACGAGGAGCCTTATTCAACTCAAGGTAAATTGAACCATAGTTACAATCTATCATATGCGGAAAATAAGGTTAAAGAATTTAATGTTATTACACCCAGCGTAGATGTACCAGCTGAAAATCTTTCTGGGGGGAATCAACAAAAGCTTATCCTTGCTAGAGAATTGGCTTTTCAGCCAGATGTGCTGATAGCGACACAGCCTACAAGGGGACTGGATGTTTCAGCTGCAAAATTTGTGCAAAAATGTATAATAAAACAAAAAGAGATGGGTACCGCTGTGTTGTATGTGTCCACAGAACTTGATGAAATAATTGATATGAGTGACAGAATAATTGTCATGTATAACGGCAGAATTGTAGGAACATTTAATTCTTCTTCAGCGAATATCGGTGAAATAGGGGCCCTCATGGCTGGAAATATTCAAACTACAGCAATTGAGAATATTGAAGGAGGTACCGGTTCTTGAAATTTTTAGATTTTTTTAAGAATAAAGGGATTTATACTGTCTTATTTCCAGTGCTTTCAATTGCTCTAGGTATGATAGGTGCGGGAATAATTATTGCCTTTATCGGAGTTAATCCAATCCAAGTATATATAGAAATATTCATTGGTGCATTTGGGTCAATACATGGTTTTTTCGCCACCACCCAAAGATTTATTGCTCTTGCATTTGCGGGACTTGCCGTAACACTAGCATTCAGAGCAGGTCTCTTTAATATTGGAGTAGAAGGGCAACTCTATATTGGGGCACTTTTTGCTACATGGGTAGGAGTATCCTTTGCAAATCTACCGGTTTTTATTCACCTACCTCTAGCATTGTTAGCTGGTTGTGCAGCCGGAGCTTTTTGGGCGTTTATTCCTGGTTATCTAAAGGCAACAAGGGGGTTTAATGAAATCATTATTTCAATTTTTATGAATTTCATCGCCATCTATATTTTAGGAGCCAGTCTAAGTACTTTTTTAAAAGTACCTGATCAGGGAATACCATGGAGTCAAAGGATTTTAGTATCAGCACAAATTCCCCGAATACCTGAAACAACAGTTCATTATGGAATTGTTTTGCTTTTAATTCTTGCTTTGATTATTCACTACATTCTTAAACACAGAACATTTGGATATGAAATTAAAGCAGTTGGATGCAATAAAGATGCCGCCATTTTCGCGGGTATAGATACTACAAAAATTATTATACTGACGATGATATTAAGTGGAGCAATGGCTTCTCTGGCAGGAAGTGTAGAAATTTTAGGGATACAACATAGATTGACAGAAAGGTTTTTGGTTAACTATGGTTACAATGCCATTCCAATTGCCTTACTTGGAGGGTTAAGTCCACTTGGTACACTTTTGGTAGCATTTTTCTACGGAGCGCTATTAAGAGGGGCTAGTTCTATGCAAGTTGCTATGGGCATACCTGTTTCTATAGTCCAAGTCATTATGGCTTTAGCCATTCTTGCCTCTATTGGGATGAATGGACTCCAGAAATATTTAGGGGAGAAACACAAAAGAGTGAGTAAACTTCAAAAAAACAAAGAATGTTAAATTACTTAATCAGGGTAATTAGGATAAATTTGTCCAGTAATGTATTTAGGAATTTTCTTATAATCTTGAAAAAATTTTGAGTTGTAATTCATTTATTAAATTTCAAATTTCATTATTCTAGAGTTTTTAAGAGCGTACTAAGAATAAGGAAGAGGTGTTACGACGTCATGGAAAGTTTGATTATCTCAGGGATATTATTAACAATTCCTATACTTCTTGCAGCCATTGGAGACTTATATGCTGAAAAAAGCGGTGTTTTGAATTTAGGAATCGAAGCTTCAATGATTATAGGGGCATATTTTGCGTATCATTTTGCATTTTTTTCCGGTAACGTATATATCGGTTTAATAGCAGCTATTGTTTTTGGATTGATTATAGGTTTTATTAATGCAGTTTTTTTAGTAACCCTGAAATGTTCCCAGGTTGTCTATGGTGTTGCAATTAATATATTGGCATTAGGTTTAACGAGCACAATCTTCAGACTGTTTTTTGAAGTGGAAGCGGGATATAAAAAAGCACCGGGGCTTCCCAAAATAGTTCTACCTTATCTAAGTGATACACCTTACATCGGACCGATAGTGAACAATCAGACTATCTTATCCTATATTGCGGTCGGATTTGTTTTTATTACGATTATTATTTTTAAATATACGTCTATAGGTTTAAAAATCAAAGCGGTAGGAGAGAACCCGTTTGCTGCAGATTCGCTAGGAGTCAGCGTAGTAAAGACGAGATATGCAGGTCTTCTTATTAGTGGCATTTTCGGAGCCCTAGGTGGTGCCGCCTTAACGATAGGAGTATTGCATTACTTCCAGGACGGGATGACTGCGGGTAGAGGGTATGTTGCCTTAGCTGCAATCGTTTTTGGAGGATTTACGCCACTTGGAGTTTTGCTTGGGACTTTTTTGTTTGGTATGGCAAATGCATTTCAACTAAAGATGCAAGTAATTGGTTCCAATATTCCTTATCAGATATTTCTGGCTCTGCCGTACTTTCTCACAATTATAGCTCTTTTTATCGTTGGTCCCTCAACAACTCCCCGTTATAATGGAATACCTTTCTCCAGGGGTGGAGATAACAAATTATAACCCTAAATATATAATGTCATAAAAATATTCTAAATCTTTTAAAAATAACTATTGAATTTAACTAACTATTCTGTTAAACTTTAATTAAATGATATAATGTTATAACAACTACTTAAGTATAGAGAGTATCGGTTTATAATTAAAGCAGATTATAGGGGGTACAAACATGAAGCCAAGAGAAAGAATTATGGCTACTCTTATGGGTGAGGAGCCAGATAAAATCCCAGTTGTAGCTGCAGATTGGTTAAGAAAAGGCTCGCAAGGAGGTTGGAGTCGTCGTCTAATGGAAAGGGGATTGGGAATTATACGTTGGGTTTCACCCTACAAACCATTCTTTATACATCCACACAACATGAATCCGCAAATTGAGGGGATAGATTTTACTCAGAAATTTTTCGTTGAAAAGGGTACTGCCAAATGTAGAAACACTTTTGATACTCCTGTGGGCAGTCTTACTGAACTGCTTAGATTCAATAAGCTTGACTTTGGGGCATGTGCTACAGAAGAGAATTTAGTAAAAGAACCATCTGATTGGCGTGTAATGAATTATATATTCAGAGCTAGTCTAGATAAGCTTGCACCTAATTATGAGCCTTTTGAACTAGAAGAAGATGAGCTAGGTGATAATGGCATGACTTTCGCAGTAGTAGAAAAGACTCCATTTCAAAGATCCTTTGTGGAACTCGCATCAACTGAGAGAACCATTATGGACTTTGCTGAAAAGCCTGATGATTTTATTGAGTTTTTGGATATACAAAGAAAGTTGCATGAGCGAATAGCAGAAATAGTTGCTGGATGCCCAGCTAAGTTTGTAGAAATAGTAGATCATATCTCGGATGTTATTTCCCCTGCTTATTATAAAGAGTATTGTATTCCTTATTATGAAATCTACAGTAATTCTTTGAAAGGTACCGGCAAGATACTTGGCGTACATATGGATGGCCGGTTTGGACATATAAAGAAAGAAGTCGTAAATGCACCATTTAATGTAGTCGAATCTTTTACGGTTCCTCCACTCGGTGATCTTTCTATAACTGAAGCTAAAGAAATTTGGCCTGATAAAATGCTATTTGTAAACTGCCCTCCACATTTGAATTGGGCTGAGCCAAAAGATGTTCGGAATGGATTTAGCTCCATCTTAGAAGAATGGGGAAGCAAAAAGGGTTTGATTATTGAACACTCTGAAGAAATACCTCTAGAAACATTAGAAACTAACCTTTCCTGTGCTTTAGATGTATTTGGGTATTAAGGAAATTTCAGCAAAGTGACTATTAAAACTCCAAAGAATAGAGGGGAAGATAATCATGTATTATGAAGAAATACAAAATTCTGTTGCAAATGGGAAAAAGGGTAAGACCCTTGAATTAGTTCAAAAATCTCTCAATGGTGGAGCTTCAGGATTGGACATAATTAATCAAGGACTAATACCAGGAATAAATATCGTAGGAGATAAGTTCGAATCGGGAGAATGTTTTGTACCAGATATGTTGCTGGCTTCCTATGTCGTGAAAGATGCTATGAAGCTTGCATCAAAAGGATTAACAGAAGGTCCATCAACCAAAAAAGCTACTATTGTATTAGGAACGGTAAAAGGGGATTTGCATGATATTGGCAAGAATATGGTAGAAATGATTTTGGATGTTAGTGGTTTTAGAGTTATAGATTTGGGCGTGGATGTTCACGAGGAAGATTTTGTGAAAGCTATAAGAGAGTATAAACCAAATTTTTTAGGAATGTCATCATTAATTACTACTACAATGGTAGAAATGCAAGTTGTAATTGATGCACTAAAGAGTGCTGGTCTAAGGGAAGATCTTAAGGTTATAATTGGTGGAGCAGCTGTTTCAGAAGGCTTCGCTGCTCAAATCGGAGCTGACGCATACTCTCGGCATGCTGCTTTAGCTGCCAGGCAACTCAAGCAGTGGTTATAGAAACGTTGACTATTACAAACAGCTCAAATGTTATAACAATATAATGTAATAATGTTAGTAAAACCGATAACTTATTACACAGGGGTGTCAATAGTGAAATCAAGAGATATAGTTCTTAATGCCCTTCTTGGAAAAGAAGGCCCCATACCTTGGATTGAGATAGAAACCAGGGATGAACTTATTGCAAAAACGTTTAACGTAAAAAATGTGGGCTGGACAGAAAGAGTTGAGTATGCAAAATTTGTAGGTCAGGATGCTGTAGGTATGGCTCACTGGGATAGGTTTGGAAATAAATTATTAGAAAAGAATGGAGTTCTAGGTTTTCAGCCACTAATAAAAGAAAGGGGGGACTTAGATAAGTTCTTTAATATGCCTAATGAAATAGATGAAGAAGCCATAATCAGGCAGGTAAAGGAAGCAAAGGAGGCAATAGGAGATTCTGGACTGGCACTATTTGTTGCTCACTTATTATGCCTTGATCCTGTAATGATTGATCTTGGCTTCGAAAACTTTTGCTATAAGCTGTACGATGACTTAGATCTTATCAAGGACATGTTGGAAAGATATACACAATACTATATGAAGATTACAAGTATCTATAGTTCACTACCAGAAATAGATTTCATATGGGTTGGAGAAGACATAGCCTATAATAGTGGTACCTTTATTTCACCCAAGCAGTTTAGAGAGTTAATCATGCCATATTTTAAGAGAATTACTGATAAAATCGAAAAACCTTGGATCTATCATAGTGACGGCAATATTTTGCCAGTCATTGATGACTTGTTGGGTTTAGGAATGAATGCGATTCATCCTATTCAACCTGATGTAATGGATATTTACGCTTTGAAAAAAACTTTAGGGCAAAAAATAACGCTTGTGGGTAATGTAGATTTAAACCTCTTATGCACGGGAAATAAAGATAGGGTTAAAAAAGATGTTAGATCATTAATGACTGTGATAGGCAAAGGAGGCAATTATATTCTCTCTAGCAGCAACTCTCTAGCAAATTATTTAAATACCGAAAATATTATTGCAATGGGTGAAGCCAAAAAGAATTGGAATATGGAAAAGTATAGTGCCCACTTATAGAAATGAGGGTCTTAACCCATATAGTATTTTGGATAAAATTTAATAAAAAGGATGTAGTGTAAAAAAGATGAGTGTGTTTAAAATCGATCGAAATGCTCCAGAACCACTGTATTATCAAGTAAAACAGATACTTTTAAAACAAATAAATCATGGAGAACTTAAGCCTGGCGAGATTATCATGACTGAGAAGGAACTATGCGAAAAATTTCAGGTTAGTAGAATAACTGTGCGGGCTGCTATTCAAGAAATGGTACAGGAAGGTTACTTACAACGCCGTCAGGGTGTAGGTACTTTTGTTTCACAACCTAAGCTTAGCCGTGGCACTAACAGCCGTAGAAGCTTTTCCGAGGAAGTTAGTTTAAGTGGACGTAAGCCCGGGTCAAAACTTTTGGAACTAAGGTTTGAGTCTGCTGTAGGACAAATCGCTGAAGCTTTAGGCATTGAAGAAGGCAAGAAAATATGGGTTATTGAACGTTTAAGGACTATTGACGATGAACCCGTAGCTTATAGTACTTCGCATTTAAACCTTCCTCAGGAAATATATTTGCATCCAGGGGAGCTAGAAAAGGAAGTATCTTTATGGGCACTATTGTTTCAAAAGGGAATTATTATTAAGGAGACAGAAGATACAGTTCAAGCTATTGCAGCAAATAGCCATCAAGCAAGGGTTTTGAAAATACTTCAGGGCAATCCACTTTTACTTGTTGAAGGAATTTCTTATGATGGAGATGGTTGTCCAATAGAATATAGCTATGTATATAATAGGGCAGACCGTTTTAAGTATTCAGTACGGTCAACCACTAACCAGTATGTAAGTATGGACTAAATTACCGCACAAATAAAGATTGAGGAGGCAATATATGGCTAAGATCATGAATTCTATGTGGTGTGTTGAACCAGGAGTAATTGAAATGCGTGAAAAGCCTGTATATCAGATAGGCCCTAAAGATGTTCTTGTAAAAATCGCTTATTCAGGAATTTGTCCTTGGGATCTTAGGGTTTACTTGGGCAAAAAGAATGTTCCATTACCACGCATTCTCGGTCACGAAATCGCCGGTATAGTTACTGAAGTTGGTTCAGATGTAAAGGACTTAGAGATAGGAACTCCTGTTGTTGGTGATTTCATAGTCAAATGTGGTGTTTGTAAAAACTGTAGGAATGAAAGAGAAAATAAGTGCCTTAACCCTACATTTCTGCCTGGAGGTTATGCAGAATATGCTGCTTTTCCAAGAAAAAACATTCATCCCATTAAGCCTGGTGTTAGTTTAAAAGCTGCTGCTTTTACTGAACCTTTGGCTACAGTTTTTAGAGGTCAAACAGTACTAAGATTAAAACCTGGAGAAACAGAAGTAGTAGTGGGTGTTGGACCCATCGGTCAGCTTCATGCACAAGTAGCTAAAGCATATGGGGCTCGGGTTATTGCAGTAGATTTAATCCAAGAACGTCTTGACTTAGCTAAGAAACTGGGCGCAGATGCTATTGTTAACAGTTCCCAGCACGATATGGTGGCAGCTATAGAGGAATTAACGGATGGTAAGGGAGCAGATGCAGCTGTTGTTGCAGTACCTTCATCACCATTAGTTTCCGAAACTGCTAAAGCTTTAGCAATTGGAGGACGTTTGAATATTTTTGCAGGGATTTATCCTGTAGATCCAATAAGTATCGATCCTAATTTAATTCATTACAAGGAGTTAAATATATTGGGTTCTGCTGATAGTACATCTACAGATTTTTATAAAGCACTTAAAATGATTGAAGACGGAACTATAAAAGTGGAACCTTTAATCTCTCATCTCTTGCCTTTAAATAAGCTTCAAGAAGGTTTAGATATAGTAGCTAAATGTCAAGGGCTGAAGGTGATGTTTGAAGTAGGAGGGGAAGAAGGGTGAGCAATATAGCCCCCAGCATTTTAGGAATAGATGTCGGTACTTCATCTTTAAAAGCTGTCTTATATTCAATAGATGGCCAGATAATAAGTATTGTAAATGAGAAATATTCCTATGAAACTTGTAAGACTGGTTGGGCTGAAATAGATCCAGAAGTATGGTGGGAAGCTTTTAAAAAGGCAATGACGTCTTTAAGAAAATCAGGAATAAGTTTAGATCAGATACAATCAATAGCTTTTACTGGGCAAATGCATTCTGCCGTTCTCCTGGACAGAAAAGACAATGTTATATGCCCATCCATACTATGGCTTGATAGAAGGGCTATAAAAGAAACAGAAGAGCTTCAGAGTATGTTTCAAATTCCGTTATATCAGTTAAATAGCACCTATACAATATCGAAACTTTTATGGATATATAAGAACAGAAACGATATTACTGAAAGAATTAGTAAAATAATTTGGCCTAAGGACTTTTTACGCTGGAAGATGACTGGACAATATTATACAGATAGAACTGAAGCTTATGGTTCAGGACTATATGATTGGGAGAAGAATACATGGGCTATTGATAGGATAGCTGCAGTTGGGCTTAAACCTAAAGCAATGCCAACAATACAACCAGCAAGCCATGATGGCGGAACAATACATAAGCATATAGCGGATGAGCTAGGGTTTAGTGAAAGTATAAAGGTTGTAATAGGTATGGGTGATATGGCGGCTTTAATTGGCGGTGCACCACCAAAGCAAGGTAGAGTTGTATGTTCTCTAGGCAGTTCTTCAATGATATTTACTACTATTGAATCAAGTAAGATTATAAGTGTTCCTAATGACGCTTTATACAAACTTAATATGGAAAATTATCATTTGTTTGGTGGAGTATCCTCAACTACTGGCGCAGCAATAATGTGGTTTTATGAAAATATATTGTCAGGTCTAGAAAATAAAATAGAATTTAATGAGTGGATTCATGAAGCTTTGGAAATTGAACCAGGATCAGATGGTGTATGTTTTATCCCATATCTAACAGGAGAAAGAAGTCCCTATTGGAGTGATGATATACGAGGAGGGTTTTATGGTTTAAAGTTGTCCCATGACAAAAGACATTTAGCTAGGGCAGTCTTAGAGGGGATAGCTTATAGTCTAAAACACTTGCTGGATCTTTACGAAGAATCTGGTGTTATTGTAAAAGAACTAGCACTAGCAGCTGGTGGCATTAGAACTCCTGGTTTGTTGCAGATTATTGCTGATGTATGCCAAAAGGACGTATTTGTGTACGCTGGGCAGGAAACAGTTACAAGAGTATTGTTTGCTTTATCCAAAGAAAATCTAGGATTAGGTAATTTTGAGAACAACCTGATGTCTACTTTTAATAAACCAGAAATAGTAAATCATAGTAAACAAAATAAATTAGCTTATGAAAAGGTCTATAGTAATTATCTCAAGTTTTCCAAATTTGCATCTAGTTTAAACTAAATTTTTTAGAAATAAATATATTAATGAGTTTTCAAAAAAGAAGGGAGTGCTTCACATGAGTGGGAAGAAGCGAAGAATGGAAAGATTATTTAGAGGTCCTGAAAAACGTTGTCTAATGGTTCCTCTAGATCATGCTCCTTGGTTGGGTCCAATTAAAGGAATTAATAAACCGAAGGAAATTGTGGGGCAGGTTCTAGATGGAGGGGCAAATGCTTTGCTCGTTACTCCAGGTTTCCTAAACCAAGTTGGACATATAGTAAAGCCAGAAGTTGGTATTGTTTTAAGGGTTAGTATCGTAGCAGGACCTAGTGAGGAAGCGTTTCAAGAAACCCCAGCTGCCACACTTAAAACAGCTCTTCGATTAGATGCAGATGCTGTTGCAGTTTCTATTTTCTTTGGAAGAAGTGGCGAATGCAGTATTATGAGATGGATGAGCGAATTGATTGAAAAGAGTTATGAATATCAGATGCCAGTATTAGCTGAAATGATGCCTTCAAGTGATAAGTTTTTTGATGCAGAAGCAATAGCCCATGTATCAAGATTGGGAATGGAACTTGGCGCAGATATAATAAAGACAAACTATTGTGGCGATCCAGAAGCTTTTAGGCAAATAGTTGACTCAGTAGGCTTACCAATCGTTGTGGCCGGAGGAGCTAACCAAAATGGCGCTGATGGAACTATAAATATGGTCAAGGAACTTATGCAGGCTGGAGCTTCAGGGGTAGCAATAGGCCGAAGAGTGTGGCAGTCAGATAATCCAGGAGAACTTGTAAGCAATATGCGTAAAATAATGTTCACTGCATAATCTATGGCTTAAACATAAGGGAGAGTGTGAATAAGTGGATATTAATATGCTTCTAGATAAACTGAAAGCAATTGTTGGAGATAATAATGTAACAACTGAAGAATTCATTCTTCATACTTATACAAATGATTTTTCTGTTTCACCTTCAGTTGTACCTCTAGCAGTTGTAAGACCCGGTACTACTGAAGAAATATCAAATATCGTTAAGCTTGCAAATGAATATAAAATCCCTATTTCTCCTAGGGGCGGAGGTTCGGCTCAAGAGGGTGGTTGTCTGGCAGTAGAAGGTGGAATAGTCATAGAAACTCTTCGTATGGATCGAATACTTAATATAGATGAGGATAACAGCATAGTCAAGGTTGAGGCTGGAATCACCTTTGGCAAGTTAATGGCTGCCTTAGAAAAAAAAGGCTGGAAAATTGGCATTGCTCCTTCAGGCGCATTGGCTGGAACGGTTGGTGCCCATCTCTCGCGACCAGGAGTAGGCTGGGGAAATGTAAAATATGTAAGCCAGGGAGATCAAGTTTTAGGAGTTAAAGCTGTGCTTCCAATGGGAGACGTTGTTAATACTGCAACAGCAGCTAATCCACATTCTGAAGTCTTTTTTCGATATGCTTTAGGTCCAGATTTAACCGGACTTTTTATTGGGGCTGAAGGTGTTTATGGCATAGTTACAGAGGCAACCTTGAGAATGTATCCTTATCCTGAAGAGATATATCTTGAAAGATTTTCAGTAAGGAGCTTGAAAGATGCTGTATCTATTTTTAGAGAAATTGCAATTCACAATCTTACATGTTTTATTTCGGCACCTTTTATCAATTCAAATGAAATAGTATTTGATATTAACATTGAAGGCTTCGAAAAAGAAGTGGAAGCTAAAAAAGAAGAAGTTAGAAAAATCATCAATAAATATCCGGATGTAAAACATCTAGGTTCCGATGAACCACTAAAGTTTTGGGAGAATCGCTGGTATAATACTGGTTTAGAATTTGTAGATGGTATTGCAGGTGTTGTAAACTTCTTTTTACCTTACTCAAAGATTGAACTCGGTATTAATGAAATGCGAGAACTCATTGATAAGCATGGAGTGACAAAATATGTGCAGCAGGTGTTTCCTGGGCCGACTGGAGCAGAGGTTGTAGCACTTTTATTTCATAATCCATCTGATAAAGAAGAACTAAATAAAATCTATTCTGCTATGAAGGAAATGATGAGCAAAAGTTTGATTTTGGGTGGAGCACCATATTCAAAAGGAAGACAATGGGCACCCTTTTTGAAAGAAGAAATGAAAGAAACTGGATATTGGAGCATGTCAAAAACTATTAAGAAGGCTTTAGATCCCAATGCAATAATGAATCCAGGTGTAATAGGTTTTTAAAAGGAGGTCCAGGGATGCTAGAAAAATATCTTGATGAAATAAATAAGTGTACTAGATGTGGATTTTGTAGAGTGTGGGGTTGGAAGGATGTTGATTCGGTCTGTCCAGTTTATAAGTATACAGATGGATGGGAAACCCAATATCCCCGTGGAAGAGTAAAACTAGCAAAGCTTTTAACCGAGAAAAAAATAAAAATATCTGAAAAAATGGTTGACCATTTGCTTATGTGTACACTTTGCGGTCATTGTAAAATTTCGTGTCCAATTAATATTCCATTAGACAAAATTTTCCATGCTATACGAAAAGAAATAGTCGAAAACGATTTGTCAGATCCTGCACATAGAGAGATGGCAAACAATGTAATAAAAGATAGTCATCCATTTGGTAATAGAAGAAGACACAGTTATGCTGAAAAGAATATGTCAGGTAAAATAAAAGTTCTTTATTATCCTGGATGTAATGCAAATTATAACGCTCCAAAAATAATTAGAGCCACAAAATCAGTATTTGCTAAACTTCAGATTAATTACCAAGTTTTAGATGAAGATGCCTGTTGTGGCTATCCGCTATATGAAAGCGGTCATATTAGTGATATGAAAATGGCAGCAGAAGAAACGCTAAGTAAGATAGAGAAGTACGAAGCCGACATAATAGTTACTGCATGCCCAGGATGTTTAAATGCTTTAAAGCATCTTTATCCTAATGAGTTAAGTTTAAACCACAATTATGATATTAAAGACATTTCTGAATTTTTGATACCTTTGGTTAATGGAAAATTGTCTTCTCATAATAAAACTGTTACTTGGCACGACCCTTGTGTACTTGGTAGACACCTAGGTATTTACGAAGAACCTAGAAATTTACTAAAAGTGATACCAGATATTAATTTTGTAGAAATGAAGCTACATCATGAAAAATCTAGATGCTGTGGAGCTCCATTGGCAGAAATTCCTAGAATGAATGAATTATCTATTCAGGTAGCCTCTGAGAGGGCAAAAGAAGTAGAAGAAGTAAAGGCTCAAGAAGTAGTAACCTCATGTCCAGCTTGTTATTCAAACCTTAAAAGAGCAGTAGGTTTTAATCAACTTGATGTTAAAGTTAAATTTCTTACAGAACTAATTAATGAGGTGTTGTCGGATGAGTGAAACTAAAATGAATATAGATATGTTAATAATGAATGGTTTAGTCGTTCCAGTTACTGGACCAAATCAAGTTATTGAAAACGGTGCAGTAGCTGTAAATAAAGGCAGAATCCTTGAGGTTGGCACAACAGATACTTTAATAGATAAGTACAATGGTAGAAAGATTATTAATGCAAGAAATAAGGCGGTAATGCCTGGGCTGATAAACGCTCATTGTCATTTCTTACAGGATTTCCTGAAAGGTGCTAGAGATGATTTGCCATTAATTGATTGGATTGATCAAGTGAGTTTTCCGAGAATTAGGGTGGCTGTACAGGACTATCTAAATGGCAGAAATGAACTCCAAAACTTTGCCACTTTACATGGATGCATTACAAATATAAAATCGGGTATTACGAGCGTGGTTAATATGGAATGGGCAACACCTGTTGATACTATTAAAGTGTATGAAGACATTGGGATTAGGGCGGCACATACACTGACTATTACAGATAATCATAAATGGACACCTTCAGCGGCCATATTAAGTAATGACATATTGTTTAATTTAGCTGATGAGCTTAACGAACGATGTAAGGGTTCTAAGGATAATAGGGTTTCATTTTGGTATGGTTTAGCCTGTCCCAATTCATGTACCCCTGGTATGTTAACTAAAGTACGTGAACTAGCTGACATGAAGCATATCCCAATTCACATTCATTTAGCGGAAACAGAATATGAGTATAATAGCTTTAAAAAGAATTATAACAAAACTCCAACCGAATTCTTAAAGGATCTAGGAGTTTTAGGAAATGATGTTCTAGCGGCTCATTGTATCTGGGTAACAGATGAAGACATAAAGATACTAAAAGAGACAGGAACATCGGTAGTTCATAATCCTGAATGCAATATGAAAATAGGATCTGGAATAGCTCCTATAGCAAAAATTCTAAAAGAGGGCATAAATGTATCATTAGGTACAGACAGTTGTGCAGTTAATGATAATACAGATATTTTTCAAACCATGAGAATAGCAGTTATGCTTCAGCGGGTTGCAAATCTAGACTCTATGATTGTTTCAAGCTATCAAGCTTTAGAAATGGCTACTATAGGAGGAGCAAAATCCCTTGGGTTAGGAGATCAATTAGGAACTTTAGAATCCGGTAAGCTAGCTGATATAATTCTGGTTGATCTTAAATCAGCTAACATGAGACCTATAAACAATATTATTAATAACCTAGTATATTGTGCTCAATCTGGAAATGTAGATACGGTTATAGTAAACGGAAATATAGTCATGGACAATAAAATCATGCTAACTGTAAATGAAGAAGAGGCACTTTATGAAGCTGAAGCCTATGCATTAGGGCGTTTTAAAGAAGCGGGGTTAAGTGTACCCTCATATTACCTTACATCTATAAAGGAGGGCAAAGAATGAAGGCAGCTGTATTAATTAAACCTCTGAAATTTCAGATTATTGAAATAGAGCAACCTGAGCCTGGACCCTTTGAGGTAAGGATAAAAGTGAAAGCAGCTGGTATATGTGGAACAGACCTAGAGGCTTATAAAGGCAATAGCCCAAAAGGGTGGACTATACAGTATCCATTTCAAATGGGTCATGAATTATCTGGTGTTGTAGATAAATTAGGAACAGAAGTACAGGGTTTTAAAATTGGAGACCACGTTGTACCGGATGGAAGGCTTGTTTGCGGTAGATGTATTAATTGTCATAAGGGTCACTTCAATGCATGTTTGAATGCTGGGTATACTTCTGGGGGATTTAAAGAGTATAGTGTTTATCCTTTTCAAAATCTTGTGAAGATTCCCAATGGTGTCTCATTTGAAGAGGCGGCTTTAACTGAACCACTATCTTGCTGCATATATGGCACTAGCCAATTAAACATACCATTAGGCTGTAATGCAGTAGTAATAGGTGATGGGCCAATTGGACTTTTACATGCACAGATTTTACGAAGTCGTGGTGCCAAAACTACAATAATAGGAATAACCAAGGAACGCCTAGAGGTAGCAAAAGGTCTAGGTTTTGATTCTATAATAAATGCTGAAAACCAGGATATGGTTGAAGAAGTAAAGCATATAACTGGCGGCTATGGTGCTGATATTGTGATATCAGCTGTAGGTAATGAAAAGGTTTTAGAAGATGCATTAATTATTTCAGCAAGAAAAGGACAGGTGTTATATTTCGCTGCAGTAATGAAAGATAAAATTCAATTAGATTTAGACCTCGTCCACTATAAGGAGTTAAGGCTAATAGGCAGTTATGATTCAACTTTAGCAAATTATAGAGATGCTCTAAAACTTATGTTTTTAAATCAGATTGATGTTAAACCACTTATTACTCATTCATTTTATTTAACAGACATTAAACAGGCATTTGAAGCAGCACATTCTCAACAGGGAATGAAAATTGTAATTAAAAATGAATGCTAATCTTGAATTAATTTAAGTAAAGCAAATTGGAGGTATCGAGGTGTCTATGCTATTAAATAATGTTTATATTGAAGATACTTATGCAGAGTCTTGGAAGTTAGAAGTGGTACGTTTGGTTATTACAGCTGTTTCATCAGATATTGCAATGGATGCTGCTCAACAGTTTACAGGAGCTGCTGGTTCAAGTGAGTTGGGCTCAAAAATTAATGGTGGCATTGAGAGAAATGCTTTACCTCAAGAAACTCCTGATAATAGACCTGGTGTTATTATAGCAATGACTATGCCCCCTCATATGAGAGATCAGTTTCTTGAAGAATTAGCTTTAAGATATCACCTTGCTACATTGATACCTACTATTACAATATTTGATTGTATGTTATCGGGCTTAGAGAATGTCGAAAAATTTAGAATTAATAGTCTCCTAGAAGAGAATTGGCAAGGAGTAAATTCTTTTAGGAATGAAAGTGGAAGAGATATATGTATTGTACCTACGACTACAGGATTTTTTAAATATGAAACAGAGGTATCCATTTCAACCAGCGGGGTAGATGGCCATTTCGTTTGCTATGCAGAAAATGAGGTTTCAGCTGTAATAGCCATTAAAGCAGCGAAAGATGCATTTGAGGGAATTGATGGAGTGTCTCCTATGGGATTTGGTCTTGAGCAGATTTATAAGCTTCATCAGTATTGCCCTGAATTAAGAAATAGAGTTGATGAAACAAAGGTACCAGAAGGTGTTGGTTCAATTCTAAATATATTATTCTTTGGCGTCAGCGAAGACTTAGTGGCTATAGCAATTAAACAGGGGATAGAAGCTGCAGTTAGAGTACCAGGTGTTATACAAATTGGAGCAATGAATTTTGGGGGGAACTTTGGACCACATAAGTTTTACCTACAAAAACTATTTAAAGTGTAAAGTATATTAATCAGTTATTTAGAGACTGAGTGTGCTATTGAGCAGGATTATTATTCAGGAAGGAGGGGTAAAAGAGTCTAACCATTATAGAAAGGGAGTGATGAGGAGAAAAATGGGTTTTATTGTCAGAGTATTCTAGGTTTATTGATACCAAAAAAATATGGAGGTGTTAATTAAAATGGCACAGATGACACCAAATACTGGGTCAATTGAAAGAGTTCGGGAAACACTACCAACCCCTACAACAATTCACATTGTAACTTGTGCTATATGGGCAGGTATTATTGCAGTATTGCAAACTATTTCCATGTTAGGGTTTGGAATTTCAGCAGTAATAGTTAGTTTAAATATTGCTGTAAGTCTTTATGTTGTAGCAGGTTTGTGGTTTGGAGTATGGGGGATACTTGGTGCATGTATCGGAATGATTATAGGTAATTCTATAGGGGGCATGCCCTTAATTACAACATTATTATTTCAATTAGCTACAGTTTTTGAAATTGCTGTTCCCGCCTTAGCATTTCGTTACTTTGCATGTAGTCCTTTAGCAAGAGATATGAAAAGTATTGTTGTGTTTATTCTTTTTGGAGCTTTAATCAATAGCTTGATATCATCATTTTGGAGTGCTTGGTACGTCGTGTTAGGACAGACAGCTCCCGAATTTTGGTTAATGGCAGTTTGGCCTTCTTGGTTTGGCGGCTCTTTTGTTGGCAGAATTATTTTAGGGCTCATCGCTTTATGGGTATTGTCACCATTTATTGTACGTTTCCGAGGACATGTGCCAAATGAACCAGGTCGCTGGTTGGCGTAACTATAATATAGGAGGTGCAACCACATGGTAGAAGATGTAAAAGAAGTTAAGAATGCTGATGATAGTTGGACCAAAGGTATTATGATTTACAATGTTGTGTTTACTTTGGCAGCTACTGGCTTAGTAACGTATGTTTTATTGGTGGTAATTCCAAATTTAAGTAAATAGTAAATATAATATATTGATAGGTTGATCAGTTCCATCTAAACTGATCAACCTATCTACCAATAATAAGAGCAAAAAATACTCCTAGAAAGTAGTCTGGATTGGGAGGATTGGAATATGGTACAGAATTTTCTTCGTGGAAAGCTTTCATATGCAAAAGGAACAATTGAGTTTGGAATAGGAAAACCTATCTTGTGTATCAATGATCAGATGGGATATTGTATAGAAAAACCTGAAGTACTTGCAGAACTGCAGGATGGCTGTCTGGCCAGTTTATTAAAACTTGCTGAGGATGGCATGGAAATGGGAATAAATGTTGTTAATGTTCAGCTTATGCAACCTAAACTAGACCAGCTAAAGTTGCTGCCAAGAGTAATAGAGTTACTTGTGGAAAAAACAGGCTGCTGTATTGCAATTGACGCCCGGGATACTAAAGTGGTAGAAGCAGGCTTAGCAGTTTATCCATATAAGGCCATGTGTAACATAGTAAATGGAGAAAAAGATAATCTAAAAAAGATGTTGCCAATAATAGCTAAGTATGGTGCAGCTGTTGGAACGGCTTTAGTTTATGAAAAGGGAATACCTGAATCTGTAAAAGATAGAGTGTTTGTTGCAAAACGTATAGTAGATGCCGCAGAAGCACATGGTATACCTCGTGAAGATTTAGCTATAGACGCTGTGTGTTTACCTATTGGGGTAGTCCCAAATAGTATGCAGGTTACTCTAGAAACAATTAAAGCATTTCATGAAGAGCTGGGAGTACCAGCACTACTCGGTATAAGTAATGCAGGATATATGATGCCAAACCCGGGACTAATTGACTTAGCGTACTTTGTTTCTGGAGCTTCCTGGGGGTTAAATGTGGCAATGGTTAATCCATCAACCCCACATTTAAGCCAGATGACTTCGACTATGGATTTTTTGAATGGTATAGACCCATATGGCGTTGAATTTATCAAGCAATACAGAAAAAGTCTTTCTTATAAACAATAATGGATAGATATAGACACTTAACTAAAAGGAGTGGAGGACCGTGGAAACAGCCACATTGGCAACACCAGGATCAAAAATAGAGTATAGAAAAACAATTTTTGGCTACACGCCCAAGGAGACACCGTTTTCGGTATTACATCCGTTGGCAAGGATAATGATCGTTATAGTTTTCAATATTCCTTTCCTTATTGTCAACCCTTTTCTGAACTTAATTTTTCTTGCTACTGTTTTAATCTGCTATAGGGTAGCTAATGTACCAAAAGCTTACTTGTTAAAGTTTACACCTTTTTTGTTTATTTTAACGTTCTTCTTGTTTTTAAGCTTTGCTTTTTTCCCTTCAGTATGGATAAAGCCACCTTACGAGTATGTTATTTTTCAATTCGGCTTTACGTATTATTATGAAAACTTTATAGCAACTGTAACAATGTGGGTTAGATGGATGTCAGCCATTTTTGGTGTAATATTTGTTTTATCTATCATTGATGAAAGAGATATAAACATTGCATTAAAGAGTCTACGCTTTCCATATTTTTTTAGATTTATAGTAGCTACTGCATTACGTTGTTTCTTTACCTTCTACTACGATGCAATGCAAATAATTGAAGCACAAAAAGCTCGAGGATTAGATTTAGATAGCATGGGGATGTTAAGAAAAGCCAAATATTATGCTGCTGTTATGGTGCCATTAATAATGATTGAACTCAAAAAAGCAGATGAGATGTCTGATGCTTGTGATTCAAGAGGATATGTGACAACGTTTAAATCAAAGGATTATAACAGAACTGAATATATCGGACATGATAAAATCCTTAAATTTCATGATAAGGCATTTATAATATTTGTAGTATTGTTCCTTCTGGCAGTTTTAATTGCAAGATTTCTACCAATAATTGGTCCAATTATAAAATGGATTCCTGCTGACCCTGCTTTCTGGCCATCATTGTTTCAAAGGTTTTTTTAAATAGCACTAATAAAATAACTGAAGGGGGTATAGATAAATGTCTCAGCCTTTTATAAGTGTTAAAGATGTTCACTATAAGTATCCAGATGGCACTAAGGCAATTTATGGGGTTGATTTGGATATCTATGAGGGAGAAATAGTATCTATTGTAGGACAAAATGGTTCTGGAAAAACCACTCTGGTAAAGCATTTTAACGGACTGCTTAAACCTACAGAGGGAGACGTGTTGATAGGTGGAGTAAGTGTAAAAGAACAACCACTAGGTACTCTTGCAAGAACTGTTGGTTATGTATATCAAAATCCAAGTTTGCAACTGTTTTGCAGAAGTGTAAGAGACGAAGTATCCTTTGGTTTGAAACTATTAAAAGTGCCAAAGGATCAGATAGCTAAAACAGTTGAAGAAGTTTTGGAAACAGTAGGGTTGCTAGATAAAATTGATGAGTATCCTTTCTTTTTAACCATGGGTGAAAAACAGAGAGTAGCTATAGCTGCAATACTGGCTTTACAACCAAAGGTATTGATAGTGGATGAACCTACTACTGGTCAAGACTATAAAATGGCTTATCAGTTTATGAAACTTTTTGAGAAACTAAACAAAGAAGAAGGAAAAACAATAATATTTATTACTCACGAGATGAGATTTTCAACAGAATTTGCAAAAAGAACTGTAGTAATGAGCCGTGGGAAGATATTATTGGATGGGCCATCGGGACACGTTTTTACTCAAGTTGATAAATTAAAAGAAGCTTTCGTTGCACCTCCTCAAATTACTGAGCTAGTTTTAAAAATGGGTGAATCAGGTATAAAATCAGACATACTTACCGTTTCGGAATTATTTGCTGAAATTAAAAAGATTCACAAGAAAAGGGGGGGCGGCAAGTGGAGTATATAATTGATATTGACAATTTATCCTGGCAGTACAAAGATACTGAGAAGTGGGTGCTTAAAGATATTTCATTGAAAATTAAAAAAGGTGAGTTCATAGGTATAATGGGTCAAAATGGTGCAGGTAAAAGTACTTTCTGCCGATGCCTGAATGGTCTAATACCACATAGATTTAATGGATCTATGAAAGGTAAAGTGATGATAGACGGTGAAATAGATACCTTTGACATGCCCATTGCTGAATGTGCCAGGAAAGTTGGTATGGTATTTCAGGACCCTGATGCCCAGTTCATTAGGGGAACTGTAGAAGAAGAGATAGTCTTTGGTGCAGAGAATGCAGGTTTCTCGATACAAGAAATAAAGGATAGGCTAGAGTGGACTTTAAACGAAGTAAATTTGGATAGGGGTTTTTTAGACAAGCCCCCTAGTGATCTATCGGGTGGCCAAAAACAGAGAGTAGCTATTGCCGCATCCCTCATACTAAAACCTAAAATTATGGTTTTAGATGAACCTACTTCTCAGGTTGATCCCATTGGTAAACTGGAGGTATTTAAAGTTATACAAAGACTTCGTAAAGAGCATGACATGACAGTAATACTAATTGAGCACAGATCAGATGAAATTTTAAAATTCGCTGATAGAGTATTACTATTAGATGAAGGACAAATATTGATGTCTGAACCACCTAATAAGTTCTTTCAAAAGGTAGACTTGTTAGAAGCAAAATGTGTATATCCACCACAAGTTGCACAGTTAGGGTATTTGCTTCACAAAGATCCCGATATTCAACTGCCAATGGAAGAAATACCTGTTACTGTTGAGCAAGGTATTGAATGTTTAAAGAAGATATTACAACTTTAACTGACTAACTTGGTGTAAGTCTCGCATCTTCTAGCTTTGCACTGGTATAAGTAAAATTTTATTCTAAAATTAACTTATACTGGCGTAAGTGGGAGTACAACGCCAACTAAGTCATTCATTCGTAGCTCTAACTTTGTATTAGCAGTTCTAACCTTAGCAAATAAAAAACAATTTACTAAGCTAAGAACTGCGTCAAATTCAGCGGGAGTAGAATCTCCCCCTGAATTAAGATCTTACTTCAATTTTACAAGTTTTTTATCAAAAAGGAGGCTATTCATTTATGAAGTATAGAATAATGGGAAAAACAGGGTACAATGTTTCAGAAATAGGTTATGGTGCATGGGGTATTGGTGGCGATTGGTGGAAAGGTGGGTCTGATGACGAGGCATTAAAGGGATTGCATAAAGCAATAGATTTAGGTGTTAATTTTATTGATACGGCTTTAGGTTATGGGAATGGTCATAGTGAGCAGCTAATTGGTAAAGTATTAAATGAAAGGTCAGAGAAAATTTATGTTGCTACAAAAATTCCCCGTAAGGACGTTATGAGACCCGTAGAACCGGGCACTCCGATTTCCGGGGCTTATCCTAAAGATTGGATTATTGAATGTACAGAAAAGAGCTTGAAAAACTTAGGTTTAGAAAAGATAGATATTCAGATGTTCCACTTTTGGACAAATGAGTGGGTTAATGATGATGGTTGGAAGGAAGCAGCGGCATTATTAAAAGAGCAGGGTAAGATTGGTGCCTTTGGTGCTTCAATAAATTTCCCATACAATAATCTAGATAATGGAATTCCAGCAATAGAATCAGGACATTTTGACGTTTGCGAGGTTGTTTACAATATATATCAGCAGGAACCAGAAGAAGATATTTTTAAAGTAGCATTAAAAAATAATGTAGGTATCATTGCAAGGTGCCCTTTGGATGAAGGTTCATTATCTGGAAAGGTTGGCCTAGATTCAGTATTTCCTGAAGGAAGCTTCCAGGAGTATTACTTTAGAGACGAACGTAAACAAGAAGTATATGATAAAGCCAAGGAACTACAGTGGTTAATTGATGAAGGTTATGCTTCTTCTTTACCTGAAGCAGCTTTGCGTTTTCCATTAAACCAAGAGGCTGTTTCAACTATAATCGTGGGAATGAGAAATGAAAAGCACGTCGGTAGTAACTGCGGTGCCTCAGATAAAGGTCAGTTACCTCAGGAAGTGATAGAAAGACTTAAGGCCCACAAATGGCCACACGATTACTGGGCTTAAACGTATTTAGCTATTTCCTTTATATATAGATTTTTAATAGTTTAACGTAACTGGCTTCACTCCAACTTGATAGCATATATGGGAAAACAAATGGAGTGAAGCCAGTTTAATTTCCAATGCAAATATCTAAAGGTTTATGACTAGTTTTGGTAACGGTAGGAGGGGGATATCATGACAGAAGGCCTAACAGAATTGGAAAAAAAGTTAAATGGCAATGCAACAAGTAATGAATTTGAAAGAAGCTTTTATACTAGAGATTTAGCTCCTGTTCCAGATATCTTAAGTAAAGTGTTGTTTAATAGTATGCCGGACATGGTCATTCGCCCAACTAGTGTAGACGAGATTGTCCAAGTTTTGCAAACAGCCCATGAAGATCAAATACCGGTTACACCACGTGCGGGTGCTACTACAGCATATTTAAATGCTGTTCCTACTCAAAAAGGAATTGTGGTTGATCTAACATCATTAAAAGGAATCATAAATATAGATTTGGATAATTTACAAGTAGAAGTTTACGTAGGTACATCATGGAAAGAGTTAAATGCGGAGCTAAAGAAGCATGATTTAACAGTTCTTTCAGTACCTAGTAGTGGTGAGGCTTCTACAGTCGGTGGATGGTTTGCCATGGAGGGATATGGTATTGGAAGCTTGAAATATGGTTCATTCCATAAACAGGTAATAGCTGCAGAAGTTGTTCTTCCTCATGGAGAAATAATTAATTCTACTGTGGATAGTGATTATCCGCTAAGCTGGTTTGCTGGTTCAGAAGGCACATTAGGAATTGTTACCAAAATTACATTTAAGGTAAGAAGAACTCCTGAAAGGGAAGTTCATATTGCCATTGAATATAAAAATATTAAAGATATTCAGGACGCTTTGTTAATTATAGAAGATTTAAATAGTGATGACATTCCTTATAATGTTCATTGGTCTAATCCAGATTTTTATTATATGTTAAAGAAGATTGGTTATCCTGCCCATGAGGAGAATCATGTTTTGCTGGTAAGTTGCCAGGGAGAACATGAGAATACACAAGCAAGCATACAGATTGTAAATGAAATAGCTATTAAAACAAATGGTGAAATAGTTCAAAATAAGACAGGGGAAAATGAATGGAATGAAAGGTTTCGGTCTTTGAGAATAAAAAGGGGTGGACCTACGCTACTAGCAGCAGAAGTGATAATTCCAATTAATAGTTTAGGTGAATACTATAAACTAATTGAGAATTTTGGACAGAGAGCTGCTACCTATGGTCATATGTTAGATGACCATAGAATAGTATTACTGCTTATGTATTATGCAGATGAAACAAAATCATTAGAGTATTTGTTTCTAATGGCCAAAACACAAAAAGTATATAATGGTGCAATAAAACTTGGGGGTAGACCCTATGGCATTGGAGTATGGAATTCTGTATATATACACAAGGCCTATTCACCAAAATTTATCAAGGAAATCTGGGGACGAAAGAAACTAATTGACCCTAAAAATATAATGAATCCTGGGAAAATATACGGGAATTCTAAATTGTTACACCCAAAAGTTTTTCAGATTGCTTCATCGAGTGCCAACGTAATAAGTAAGTTTTTAGGCATTGGAAAGGGGAGATGAGAGATATGAATAAACCTTTCTATACTGATTTGATAAATGAAACTTTGATATGTGCTCGATGTGGATACTGTAGAGTTGATTGTCCAATCCATAAGGTAATAGGATGGGAATCAAGTTCTCCAAGAGCGAGGATTAAGATTGTTAAGGATATGCTAGATAAAGATAAAGCTTTCAGTAAGCATGAGATAGAACGCATTTTTCAATGCACTTTATGTGGAAAATGTAGGGACGTATGTGCTACAGATATAGATACTGTGAGACTATGGACTGAAATAAGAAAAGAGATTGCTAGCAGGAAAAAGCATCCAGAAAATTTACAGGTTTTAAGTCAATCCATTCTAGAGAGTAAAAATATTACAGGTGAAGATTCACAAAGCCGTGAAATATGGCTTGATTCTCTTGATGATGAATACAAAAATAATATAGGAAAGCCTTCAAAACTATTATACTATCCTGGATGCACCAGTTCTTTATTTCCAATAGGGTACAAAATACCTCAGTCCTTCGTGCAGATACTAAAAATTGCTAATGTTGATTTTTCATTATTGGGTAAGATGGAACAATGCTGTGGGTTTCCGTTGATATGTTCAGGAGAATTTGACCAATGTGAAGAATTAATTACGGCTAACGTAGAAAACATAAAGCATCTTGGTGTCGAGGAAGTAGTTACCACCTGCCCTTCCTGTTACAATACTATTAAAAAGAATTGGCCGGAAGTGCTTAAAAGAGATCTGCCTTTTACTGTTAGTCATGTGTCACAATTTTTAGATAGAACTATTAAGGCTGGCAAAATAGAATTAGGAGAGTTTAATAAAAGAGTTACGTACCATGATCCTTGTGATCTAGGACGAAATGGAGGTATCTATCAAGAACCGAGAAGTGTTTTAAATAGTATTCCCGGGTTAGAATTAGTGGAAATGGAGTTTTCTAGGGAAAACGCAAATTGCTGTGGCGGAGGTGGCAGCCTTGAATCCGTTGATGCTGGGTTGTCAGGTAGTATAGCAAATAATCGGTTATCTGAGGTGTTAAAGGTGGGGGCGGAAATTCTTGTCTCGTCTTGTCAACAATGTAAAAGGACTTTTCATAGTGCAAGCAGAAAAAATAAGATTAGGATAACAGTTTTAGATTTAACAGAAATAGTATTAAAATCAATTAAAAATGTAGAAAAATAAGGAGGTATATCAATTTGGATATTAAAGGATATATATTACCGGATGAATTGCTTTATGATAAAAAACATTTTTGGATAAAAGATAAGGATACCTTTATAACTCTAGGAATGACTGATTTTGCAGTAAGACTTGCTGGAGAATTTGTATTTGTAGATATAGTTGAACCTGGAAAGAAGGTAGAAAAAGACAAAGTTTTTATGTCAGTAGAATCGGGAAAGTGGGTTGGAAGAGTAACCTCACCTATTGATGGAGAAATTGTTGAGGTTAATGAAGAGTTAGAGTTTGAACCAGAAAAGCTTAATGAGGATTGCTACGAAGAAGGTTGGTTAGTAAAAATAAAAATTAGAGACAGAAGTCAACTGGAAGAACTAATGACGGTAAAGGAAGTTGAACCCTGGCTTTTAGATGAAATAAAGCGTGTTAAGGGTGAAGACAAAGAATAGCATGATTTGGAAAGATAGGTGTTAATTGATGACAGCTTGGCGTTTATTAGATACAGGTGTATTGAATGCTGCTGAAAATATGGCACTTGATGAGGCGATTTTATTAGCTAAAGCAAATAACTGGGTGCCAAATACCTTAAGGTTTTTACAGTTTAGCCCACCATGTGTATTAGTAGGTTATCATCAAATGATGGAACAGGAAATTAGAATTGATTATTGCGAGAATAATGGTATAGAAATGAACAGGCGAATAACGGGTGGTGGAGCATTGCTCTGGGATGAAACACAACTGGGATGGGAAATATTTGCAAGCAAAGATCATCCTGCTATACCTTCTAAAATAGAGGATCTCTATGAAAAAATGTGTGAAGCGGTCTGCTATGCTTTAAATATATTGGGGGTAAATGCACGTTTTAGATACAGAAATGATATTGAAGTAAACAAACGAAAAATATCTGGTACTGGAGGAACAGAGCTAGAGAATGCATTTATGTTTCAGGGAACATTGCTGATTGATTTTGATGTAGATGTAATGTTGAAGGCGTTAAGAATACCAACTGAAAAGTTAAAAGACAAAGAGATTCAGTCTGTCAAAGAGAGAGTAACATGTCTTAAATGGGAACTAGGATATGTACCTCCTTTAGAGGATATTAAAAGTGCGATTGAGAAGGGTTTTAGCAAAATATTAGGAACTACATTTATTCATCAACCTTTATCATCCCAGGAAAACCAACTATATATAGAGGCTTTACCGAGATTTAAATCCAATGAATGGATAAACAAAATACGATTTTCTAATTTAAAACGCCAGGAATTAAGGAGTTTGTATAAAAACAAAGGTGGTTTAATACGAGTATCCCTGGTCTTAAATTCACTTTCAAGAAGAATCAATAGTATATTAATAACTGGGGATTTTTTTGTATATCCTCGTAATGCTATTTTTGATTTGGAGTGTTTATTAAAGAACTCCTCAGCTAACAATCTGGAACTAAGAAAAACGATAACTAATTTCTTTAAGCTGAACTCTGTGAGAGTTCCCGGTTTATCAGCATCTGATTTCACAAATGCAATTTGGGATGCAGTTAAAAAAGTCGATTTGTTGAAAGAAGGTATCTCTTCATCAGATGTTAATTCAATCTTTACTGTCTGTGGTGATTTTTTAAACATTAATAACCCATCAGTTTTACTTTTACCTTATTGCGGAAAAACACCAACTTGTAAATATCGAAAAAAAGAGGGGTGTAGTGTGTGTAAACAATGTTCCATCGGAGATGCCTTTCAGCTTGCAAAGGATTATGATTTGCTCCCAGTTACAATTCAAAATTATGAAATGTTAGAAGAAACACTATGGAAGCTTAAAAAAGAAGGTGCAAATTCCTTTATAGGATCATGCTGTGAAGCGTTCTATGCTAAACACAAAGATGATTTTGAAAGAATAGGTATGCCTGGAATATTAATAAATCTTGATAATACGACTTGCTATGATTTAGGAAAAGAAAGAGAAGCTAAAATAGGCACATTCGAAAACCAAACATTCTTAAACATGAAATTAATTGAGCAGGTTATAAGGTTAAAAAGTACATCAAAATCAACTATTTGTAGGAGTTTGAGCAATGTTAAGCATGAAGGAAAAATATGATGTAGCAGTTATTGGTGCAGGCCCTTCAGGGATAGCCGCAGCCAACTGCTTAGCTAAAAAAGGTTTAGATATAATTATTTTTGAGAAGCGCCCAAACTTGGGACCACCTGTGAAATGTGCAGAGTTTGTGCCAAAACTATTATATAACTACTGTAAAATTCCTAAAGATACAATCGGTCAAGAAATTGAACATTTAGAAACTCATCTCCCAGATTGTAAAATGGTGGTAACTAAATCCCCTGGATATATTTTAAATAGACATCTTTTTGAAAAGCATTATTTGGAGGAAGCTCTTAATAATGGTGCAAACCTCAGCTTACATTCTGAGGTTTTAAATGTCGATCACCACCTATTGCTGGTTAAGAAGAAAGAACAAACCAAATTAATAGAGGCTACCTATATAATAGGTGCGGATGGTCCCCTTTCAGTTGCTAGAAAATATATAACCACAGAAAAGACTCACCTGGCACAATCATTACAATGTGTCATAAAGTTACAAAGAAAACAAGACAACACACAGGTTTATTTTCACTCTGATTATTATATGGGCTATGGATGGGTATTTCCAAAAGGTCCAACTGCAAATATTGGCCTTGGAATTTCCTGCAAATCAGGTGTAAGAATCAAGGATGTTTGGGGTAAATTTCTTGAAAGATTGCGGATTGATAGCTCAGACATAATATCATTCACAGGTGGATTGATACCTGCAAGTGGATTGTTGAGAAATATCGTAAAGAATAATGTGATACTAATTGGAGATGCAGCAGGTATAACCCATCCAATAACAGGTGCAGGAATTGCTAATGGTATTATAAGTGGTGAAATTGCAGCTTCAATAATTACTGAAAACGGTAACCGAGGTTACAAATCTCTAGAAAAATATGAGAAAGAAATTCAAACGTTATTTGGTAGAAGTAATGAATTAGCGTTAAAAAATAGAAGATATCAAGAAAATCATTGGACAAGAGATCCCAAAATATTAACCGACGTAATAAAAAACACATGGATAGCATTTCCATCTTACAGTCACAAAACAAAGAGGTGAGCTTGAATGCAAAATAATTTATCAAATGAGGAATTTCAGAGCCCAGACTATGTTCAAACAAGTTTAGCTGCAAGCATAACATTAGGTTTTAAGGATGGATTATTCTATAGAGATGCAAAGTTAAAAGGTTTAAACTTGCTTGTTACCTATAATAATAAATGTATAGCTAACTGTAGTTATTGTGGATTATCTAAGGACAGAGACTTAAACAACAAAAAAAAGACATTCATTCGTGTCTCATGGCCAACTTACTCTCTAGAAGAGATTATTAATGCAATGAAGACTCGTAAAAGTCCCATTCAACGTGTTTGTGTTGGTATGATAACACATCCTAGGGCAGTTAAAGATTCTATAAAAATAATACAAAATATCAAAAAGGAAACAGGGTTACTAATCAGCACCTTAATTACACCTACGGTTTTAAAAGACAACGATTTATTGGAGTTAAAAATAGCTGGTGCAGATATGTGTGGAATAGCAATTGACTGCGCTACGGAATTGTTATTTGAAAAACGCAGGGGAAAATCTGTATCAGGTCCTCATCGTTGGGCCAAGTATTGGAGTACAATTGAAAAGGCAGTAACAGTTTTTGGCAAATACAAGGTGGGAATTCATCTGGTTGTAGGGTTAGGCGAAAGTGAGTTTGAAATGACCTCCATTATTCAAAAAGCACATAATTTAGGAGTTCTCACTCATTTATTTAGCTTTTATCCAGAACATGGAAGTCAAATGCAAGAGTATCCCCAACCATCCTATGGAACTTATCGAAGAATTCAGATGGCTAGGTACTTGATTAACAATAACATAGCCAGTATTGATCAAATGCACTTTAATTCAAAACAGCAGATAACTGATTTTGGTCAAAACATTGAAAAATATTTAGAAAATGGTGAGATATTTATGACATCTGGATGTGCTGGTACTGATGGGAAGGTTGCATGTAACCGTCCATATGGAAATGAACGTCCTTCTCAACCAATTAGGAATTTTCCATTTTTACCTAATAAGGATGATCTAAATTTAATAAAAAAACAGCTTTGGCATGACCTTATTAGTGAGGAAAATTTATGATGACACTTAAAGAAGAACTAAAACAAGCCTTTAAACAACCACTAGAAAAACTATTAAATGAAGCATGGTCAATTAGAAAGAAATATCATCCAAATGAGATTAAGTTTTATGCACCTAGTTCTAAATATTATGAAGCCACAAATTACAAAAATGACCCTTGGAAATTTGTAACGATATCAGTAACCGGGGACAAATGCAACCTGAAATGTGATCATTGTAAGGGTAATCTTTTAAAGACAATGCACCATGTTAATAAACCAGAAGAAATGATTGCATTGGGGAATAAGCTCTTAAAGAATAATTGTGAAGGTGTTTTAATTAGTGGAGGAGCAGATCAACATGGAGAAGTTCCATTGCTAAAGTTTAAGGATGGGATTATATATTTGAAAAAGATTGGATTAAATGTTATTGCTCATACTGGCCTAATTAGCTCAGAAACAGCTAGTATGCTTAAAAGGTGTAAAGTTGACCAGGTGCTACTAGATCTGATAGGAGATAGAGATACGATTCGTAACGTTTATCATTTGAATAAGACACCTGAGGACTATGAGAAATCCTTATCTATTTGTAATGACTTCGGATTAGAAGTTGCACCTCATATTGTTATTGGATTAGATTATGGTTCTATAATAGGTGAAATTGAATCCATCTTGATGTTAAGAAAATATCAGGTGCAAACTATTATTTTAGTGGTTTTAGTTCCATTAAAAGATACACCGATGTCAAAAATAGAAGGACCAAGTATAGATGATATAGCAAAAGTAATTTCACTAGCTAGAATTTATAATCCAAGAGCTAAATTGCAGTTAGGTTGTGCTAGACCTCCTGGCAAAATGAAGGTGAAAATTGAGAACCACGCTGTAAAGGCAGGAGTAAATGGTATTGCATATCCTTCGGAGCAAACAGTAGAAATATGTGAGGAATTAGGTTTTATTACTTCATTCAATTCACAGTGTTGCAGCATGCTTTAATTTTTTTTAAATTTTTAAAATTCTGGGAGGAAGTTTTTAGTTTTAGTCGAATTGTATAAACTAATTATATATAATGAAAATTATTAGTGAAAAGTTGCATATTTGAAAAACAACAAAAGTAAAAGTAACTTCGACTAACTAAACGTAGTCTATCCAGGAGGATAATGAAATGACCATAGGAGCTAAGATCAAAAAATTGCGTAACATTAAAAGCAAAACTTTAAAAGAATTAGCAGAAAAAACTGGTTTGTCTACTTCCTTTCTTAGCCGTTTGGAAAATGATAAAGCTGAAGCAACATTGAATGACCTAAGAAAGTTAGCTGATGAATTAGATGTATCAGTTATCAGTCTCCTTCCCGATGAGTTTGAAGAGGATATTAGACTTGTTAGGAGGAAGGAACGCCATACGATTTTACAGCCTTCGTCAAATGAAAACTGTGAACCATGTGTGTTGGAATTCTTATTATGGGGAAGCAAAATAAATTTAGAACCAACATTAATGACCATACCGCCCGGATCTGATTCTGGAGGAGTGGCTATACATGCAGGCGAGGAATTTTTATTTGTTCTTGAAGGTGAACTGAAAGTTTATTGTGGAGAAAAAAGTTTTGATTTAAAAGAAGGAGATACCCTAGGTTTTCCTGCACAATACCCTCATAGGTGGGAAAATATAACTGGACAAAACAGTAGGATTATTGTAGCAAGCTCGCTTCCTACATTTTAATTATAATTAATTGAATACGATCCATTTACATAATAATAGTCAAAAAAAAGAATAAAGAAATAGTTAAATAATTTGAAAATTTAAAAAGGGTTTTTAAGATAAATAGAGAATATTTCTAATATGAGAAATTCTCTATTTATTTTGCATATCTGCAAATTTAAGGTGGTGTTCAAGTAATGACAGTTAAAATTTTAGGGATAAACGGAAGTGCTAGGAAAAAAAGTGGGACTGAATTTGCGTTGGAGCAAGCCTTAGAAGCGGCTAAAGAAATAGACGCAGATGTAAAAACGGAACTTATTAGTCTTAGAAGTAAAAACATTAAAATGTGTATACATTGTGATGGTTGTTTTAGAAAAAATAGTTTGTGCATAGTTCAGGATGACTTTCAGGAGGTTCAAAAGGCCTTTCTGGAAGCAGATGGATATATTTTTTCTAGCCCCGTATATAACATGAATGTAACACCTGTAATGAATGCTTTTATGAGTAGGGTTAGACCTACATGCCTAGTTTATCCTGGTCATTTCACACGTAAAGTTGGTGGTGCAATAGTTGTTGGTGGTGGAAGAAATGGCGGCCAGGAGATGACAATTCTTACTATTCATAATTTTTACCAGACATATGAAATATTATGCTGTGGTGGATCCTTACATGAGCCTGCAGGTGCAATGATTTGGAGTGTAGATGGTTCATATGAGGGTGCAACCAAGGATAAGGTAGGCATTGAAGGTGCTCAAAGATTAGGCAAAAGGGTTGCTCAAACAGCTGCACTATTAAAAACTGGTTGGGAACAGTTTGAAAAGGAGAACAAAACCATATATCAAACTGAAAACTGGTGGGAGTACTGATTAACAGTAAATGCATAAAGGAAAAGGTGATATGATGGGAAGCATTCTAATTAAAGATGGTTATGTAATTACAATGAACGAAAACTCGGACAATATTCATGCCGATATTTTAATAGATGATAATAAGATAAAAAAAATAGAAGCTAATATTGCCTCTGATGAGGCAGATGAGGTAATTAATGCGAAAGATAAAATAGTAATTCCAGGACTGATTCAAACACATGTACACTTATGTCAGACTCTATTTAGAAACGTAGCTAATGATCTGGAGTTAATGGATTGGTTAAATATTATCATGCCCTTAGAAAGTTGTCATGATGAAGAGACGGCATATATATCAGCGAAATTGGCAATAGCAGAAATGTTAAGATTTGGAACTACAACAATTAATGATATGGGAACAGTTAGTTTTGCAGATGCAGCTGCGCAGGCTGTAAAGGATACTGGAATTAGAGCCCAGTTAGGTAGAACTATAATGGATAGTGAATGGACACCAGAGTATATACGTCACGATACTGACCAGGGTTTGCAAGAAACTGACGAATTTATTAAAAGATGGCACAATGATCCCAGTTGTAACATTACCTGCGGAATACCTATAAGATGGGTTTTAAACATTAGTGATCCATCAATTATTGGTATCAGAGAAATTGCAAAGAAATATAGCATCCCAATTCATACACATGCTAATGAGAATACACAGGAATGCCAGGTTATATTGCAGGAAAAGGGTATGAGTACAATAGAGTACTTTTATAAGTTTGGCTTAATGGAAAGTAAGATGCAAATAGCCCATTGTATTTGGGTGTCAGAACGAGAAAAACAGATTTTCAAAGAAAACAATGTGAGTATCCTACACTGTCCATCTTGTAATCTTAAGGCTGCATCTGGAATTGCTCCAATAACTGAATACATAAAGGAAGGGATTAACGTATCAATTGGTAGTGATACAGCTGCATGTAATGATAACCTTGACCCATTTATAGAAATGAGATTGGCTAGTTTAATTCAAAAGGTGAATAAAGGAGCAACATCTATGTGTGCTAACGATGTCTTTTCTATGGCTACAATAGAAGGCGCTAAAGCACTTGAACTAGAAAAGCAAGTAGGAAGTCTAGAAGTTGGAAAGCAGGCGGATTTAGTCATTCTAGATAAGAATATTTGGAACACTCCTTTTTATGACGATAAAGTATTCTCCTCGTTGGTATATTCATTTAATGGTCGAGATGTTAACACTACCATTGTAAATGGAAAAGTATTGGTAAAGGATGGGCAGATTATTGGATTTGATACTGACGAGCTTAGAAAAGAAGCAGAGAAAGCTATTAAGAGAGTTACTGAAAGAGCAATTAAAAGAGGGTTGTATAGGGGGTAAATTATATTATAGCTTTTTATGATTTGCCTACTTCAAAATAAGGGGAGGTATGTTAAGGTGAAAATTTTAAGTAAAAAACTATTATTGGTTGCAGTATGTGTGCTTTTAGCTTTCGGTTTAGTTGCCTGTGGCGGAGGCCAAGAGCCTGCGGAGGTTGAAGGGGAAGATCAAAAGGTTAAAGTTGCATTGATGATGGATTCATCCATTACAGATGGAGGTTGGTCTCAGAGTGTATATGAAGGTTTGCTAATGGCCGAAGAGGAATTTGATATTGAAATTGCCTATACTGACATGATTGGTCCTGCTGATCAAGAGGCTATCATGAGAAACTATGCTCAAAACTATGATGTGATTATGGCTAATGGTTATCCATTTGAAGATGTTATTCATCGAGTTTCTGAAGAATTCCCAGATAAAATGTTTATTGGTATAGAGCTTCCAACGGCTGGGCCCAACATAATGACAGCACGGATTGAGCGGGGAGAGTCAGGGTACATTCAGGGCACAATAGCTGCTAAAATGACTAAAACAAACAAGATAGGTTATGTTTCTGCCTTTGAAGCACCTCATACGGACAAAGAGTTGGAGATCCTTAAAGAGGTAGTCGCAGAGTTAAATCCTGAAGCTGAGGTAATTGCTGTTTATACTAGTGACTGGGCAGACGTGAATTTGGCAAAACAGGCAGCTGACTCTCTGGCTGATAGAGGTGCTGACATTTTCACTACTGCTTTCCATCCTGGTAATATGGCTGCCATTCAACTGGCTCAGGAGAGAGATGGTATTTATGTTATAGGTATGCAAGTCGATTCTTATGATCTTGGACCAGATGTAGTGTTAACAAGCACTTTAACAAATACAACTATGGTTGTAAGAAATGCTATTAAGGATGTTTTAGAAGGTAACTATAAACCAGGAACTTCAGCTACCTATGGTTATAAAGAAGGAGCAAACTCTTTAGGTAAATTTGGAAACAACATGCCTGAAGAACTAAAAACAGAAATTGAACAGCTTGTTGAAGATATTAAAGCAGACAAAGTGGATATTAACACAGACGTACCAGGATACGATTAAAAACTCTTTAAGGGGAGTGAGAACTCCCCTTAAACCCTTTAACCCTTTAAAACGTATTCAGGAGAGGATTATAGTATGAGTGTTTCGATGCTTGAATTAAAGAATATGTGTAAGTATTTTTCAAGGGTGGTTGCTAATGATAGGGTTTGCTTGGAAATATTTCCAGGTGAGATTCATGCTCTGTTAGGGGAAAATGGTTCGGGAAAAACAACTTTGATGAATTGTGTGTATGGCCTTTACACTCAAGATGAAGGCAAAATAATATGGCAGGGTAAAGAGCTTAAGAATAATAACATATTAACAGCAATTGAAAAGGGAATAGGCATGGTCCATCAACATTTTATGTTGGTTCAAAACCTTACTGTTTTGGAAAACATAATACTTGGTTTGCCATCAGGTAAAGGACCTTTTCTAGACAGGAAAAATGCAGCTAAGAAAGTGAGAGAAGTTCTTCAGACATATAATTTGAAGATTGACTTAGATGCCAAAATTTCTGATATGCCAGTAGGTTTGCAGCAATGGGTGGAGATTATTAAGGTTTTATGCCTTAACACTAAACTGCTTATTTTAGATGAACCTACTGCGTCCCTCACACCTGAGGATATTAAGGAATTGTTTAAGTTTTTAAAGGAGTTTACATCAAAGGGTAATTCCGTTATATTAATTACTCATAAATTAGAAGAGGTTCTGAGAGTCTCTGATCGTGTAACAGTATTGAGAGATGGAAAATTAATTAAGACTCAAGATACCAAGGATGTAGATAAGCAAACATTAGCTGGTTTAATGGTTGGTAGAGACATAAGGATAGCAGAAAAAAAGGAATTTAATCATACTGATGAAGTAATTTTAGAAGTTAAAGGACTAGAGGCCCCAAAAAATAATGGGACCAAAGCTTTAAAAGGTATTTCCTTTACTGTAAAGGCGGGAGAAGTATTAGGAATAGCCGGCGTGGCAGGTAATGGGCAGACAGAGTTGGCAGAAGTTTTATGTGGCTTGCGAAATGCTGCAGGTGGGAGTGTGCATTTGAAGGCCAGAGATATTACCAATTATTCTCCAAGACAGTTAACTGAACTAAATATTGCTCATATACCTGAAGATAGGCACCATACGGGGTTAATATTGGAATTTTCAATCAAGGAAAATGCTATGATAGGGCTTTATTACCGTAGTCCATATTCGACTGGTGTAAAAATTAACCATAAATATATAAGTAATCACACAGAGCAACTTGTCAAAGAATACAGCATTAAGACACCTGATATAGATACGCAAATACGTTTACTTTCTGGTGGGAATCAACAAAAATTAATTCTAGCTAGAGAATTATCCAAGAACCCTGATTTAATTATCTTATCTCATCCTACAAGAGGCCTTGATATAGGGGCAGCGGAGTTCGTTCGTCAGCAGATTCTAAAGCAGAGGGAAAGGGGTACGGCGGTAATCTATATATCAGGGGAAATAGAGGAGATTTTTAATATTAGTGATAAAGTTGCCGTGTTTTTTGAAGGTCAGATAGTTGGCATTAAAAGTGTTAAAGATATAGATCAAAAAACTGTTGGCTTAATGATGGCAGGGTCTTACAATTCAAATGAGACATCAACACATTCAAGCTCGTCTTTTCTTAAGCAAAAGAAAGGAGCAAGCAGAGTATGAGGGTCAATATAAGAGGGAAAACACTTAAAATTGATGGGCTAGATGTTTTTATTACTTCTACAATTGGCATTATCTTCGGGTTTATTGTTGCGTCGATAATTATTGCCTTAATTGGGGTAAACCCACTAATAGCATATAGAGAGCTTTTTATGGGTGCATTTGGATCTTCTCAGGGTTTTAGTTTCACTCTAATGCGTTTTATTCCGTTAGCACTTACAGGTCTGGCTGTAACTTTTGCTTTTCGAGGTGGAATGTTTAATATTGGTGGTGAAGGGCAGCTTTATGTATCAGCTTTGGCAGCGACATGGGTCGCAGTAAACATAACGGGGCTACCTTCTATTTTGCATATAGTACTGGCAGTTTTAGCTGGAGCTGTTGCCGCCGCCTTATTTGCTTTTATACCTGGTTTTCTTAAAGCCACAAGAAATTTCAATGAAATTTTAGTAACGATTTTATTAAACTATATAGGTGTATATCTTGTAGGGCTTGCTTTAAACACTTTCTTGATGGCACCGGAACAAAGAATACCTTGGAGTTCTAGGATAGCTGAGACTGCAGTAATACCTAAAGTAATGGGGGGCAGCCCATTACATATGGGAGTATTCTTAGTTCTTATTTTGGCTATTTTAGTGTATTATATTTTCTGGCATACTACATGGGGATATGAAGTCCGTAGTGTAGGTGCTAACCCTGAAGCGGCTACCTATGGAGGTATAAATGTTAAACGGATTATGATTATAACAATGGTTTTTAGTGGAGTTCTAGCTTCCTTTGCTGGTAGCCTGGAGATTCTTGGAGCTCAGCATCGCTTGCAAGAGGGGTTTTTAGTTAATTATGGGTATTATGGCATACCTGTGGCATTGTTGGGTGGTTTGCATCCTCTGGGAACTTTACTAGCAGCATTTTTCTTCGGTGCTCTGTTTAATGGTGCTGTTGCTATGCAAGCATCTACAGGAATTCCTGTTTCAATAGTTGGCATGGTCCAAGCACTAGCTATTTTTGGAGTAATCGGTATTACTGGAGCCCGTCAAGTTTACCTGTCTTCAAAAGGCGTTAAAAGGAGGGAGAGTTCCTGATGACTAATTTCCTTGTATCTACCTTAATTTTAGCCACTCCATTAATACTGGCTGCAGTAGGTAGCATTTATTCTGAGCGTTCCGGGGTAATAAATATGGGACTTGAAGGTTTAATTCTTGTCGGAGCTTTTACTTCGTATATTGTTACCTTTTATTACGGAAGTGTATATTTAGGAATATTAGCTGCTATTGTAGCAGGATTACTAATGGGGATAGTACAAGCATATTTTACCGTTACTTTACGTGCTGATCAGGTGGTTTATGGAATAACTACAAATATATTTGCATTAGGTCTAACCTCTACCTTATATCGAATAGTCTTTGCTAAACAGTCTACAGTAATTCAAGTTGAAGTATTGCCGAAACTGACAATACCTTTTCTTAGCGAAATACCTGTGTTGGGCAGAGTTGTATTTAACCATAATATCTTAGTGTACCTAGCCTTGGGCATGGTTATTGTTACATTTATTATAATGTTTAAAACAAAGTGGGGGTTGAAAATACGGGCTATTGGAGATCACCCTCGTGCTGCCGATACTATGGGGATAAATGTTTTTAGATATAGATACATTGGACTTATGCTTAGCGGAATCTTCGCATCTCTCGGCGGAGCAAGTCTAATAGTTGGTGATTTAGGATATTTTGTTGAGAACATATCTGCAGGGCGGGGATATGTTGCTCTGGCAGCTATATTTTTTGGGCGATTTAATCCTACTGGTGCATTTTTAGGAGCTTTACTATTTGGTGCCGCGGATGCCTTCCAATTAAGAATGCAGGCCATGGGATTTGATTTACCTAGTCAATTATTTTCAATGTCTCCCTATGTAATTACATTGTTGGTTTTAATCTTTTTGATGGGACCATCCACAACACCGCGATCTTATACTATTCCTTATGTTAGAAGCGGGAGATAAGGGGGCCTAAAACATGCAGGATGTTAGTTTAAGCATTAACGGCGAAACTTACAATATAACTGTTGATAAGGAGTGGACATTATTATATGTACTTAGAGAAATTCTTCATCTTACTGGTAGCAAAGTGGGCTGTGGTACTGGAGATTGTGGAGCTTGCAAAGTGCTACTTGATGGCAAACCTGTAAACTCTTGCATGATACCAGCTGGTAAGGCGGTAGATAAAAAGATTATAACTATAGAAGGCCTGGCTAATGGTAGTAAATTGGATCCCATACAAGAGGCTTTTATAGAAGTAGGTGCTGTTCAATGCGGATATTGTACCCCAGGAATGATTATTTCCGCTAAAGCACTACTAAATGAAAATTTATATCCTACTAAAGATGATATTGTTGAAGCACTTGACAATAATCTTTGCCGTTGTACGGGCTATATTAAAATAATTGAAGCAATAGAATTAGCTGCTATTAAATTGAGAGAGAGGTGAATACCAGTGAGTGGCAAGGAATTTAAGTATATTGGAAAAGATTACTCCATCAGAGATGGGGCTGGAAAAGTTGCTGGTCAACTTAAATATACTGCAGATTTAAAAATGCCACGTATGTTACACGCTAAGATTGTTTTTAGCGAAGTGGCCCATGCTAAAGTTAAACATATCGATGTTTCCAAGGCTATGGCACTTCCTGGTGTAAGGGCAGTAGCTACTTACCTTAATTCCCCTGGTATCTCATATAATAGTGCTATGCGTTATGTTGGTCACATTCTGCCAGAAGAGGAATATATTTTCGATAAGACAGTTCGGTTTATTGGAGATAGAGTAGCGGCAATTGCTGCGGAAGATCTAGAAACAGCTAAAAAAGCTGCAAGTATGATTAAAGTGGAATATGAAGAACTACCTACTGTGTTTGATCCGGAAGAGGCAATAAAAGATGACTCCCCAGAAATACATCGCGGTGGTAATATCATCTCTGAAATTAAAGTTGAAACTGGAGACATTGAAATAGGCTTTTCTCAAGCAGATTCTATCTTTGAAGATCGATATTTCGTGCCGGCAGTTCATCATGGAGCCATTGAAAACCATGTAGTTATAGCGGATTATGATTATAATGGAAAGTTAACTGTTTGGGCTTCTACTCAGAATGTGTTTGCTTATAGATTAATTCTTTCTAAGGTTTTAGAACTACCATTAAATAAAGTAAGAGTAATCAAACCTGCTATCGGCGGTGCATTTGGTGGCAAGTTAGAAATGACGATAGAGCCTGTAGCAGCCCTTTTGGCTAAAATGACAGGCAGACCTGTAAAATTAGAGTTAAATAGAAGAGAGAGTATAGTTTCCACTAGGACTAGACATGCGGCAGTAATTTACTTAAGAACTGGAGTAAAGAAAAATGGGGTAATTACTGCCACGGATGTAAAAGTAGTCGCAAACGCTGGGGCTTATGCAACTGGATCATCACATGTAGTAGGAACCATGAGCCATGATATATTTCGAATATATAAAAATCAAAACTGCCGTTTCTATGGCGTGCCAGTATATACTAATAGCCCAACTGCAGGGGCAATGCGAGGTTTCGGGGCTCCTCAAGTCTTTTTTGCTCAACAAGCCCAAATAAATAAAATTGCTAGAGCTTTGAACTTAGATATAATTGAGCTACAGTCCAATAATCTAGTAGAACCAAATGGTGATGATATTTATGGTAAGCCTCTTGGTAATCCTAGACCAATTGATTGTCTTGTAGTGGGAAAGGATATTTTCGGTTGGACAAAAAGGAAGCTATTGCAAAATAATGAAAGATACAAAAGGGGTATAGGCATGGCTGTTGGTTGCCATGGAAATAGCTGTTTTGGTGTGCATCGGGACGCCACCGCTTTAATTTTGAAACTCAATGAAGATGGGACAGCTATTTTATATACTGGAACCCATGATATGGGAAATGGCTCCATAACAGTCCAAACCCTTATTATTAGTGAAGTGTTGGGTATAAAACCCGAACACATTGAGTGTATTGAGGCAGATACTGAAACGACACCGTGGAATTTAGGGGACTATGCCAGTCGAGGAACATTTGTATCTGGAAATGCTGCAAAAAAAGTTGCAGAAAAAATGAAGAATAGGATTTTAGATGAGGCTTCTGAAATAACCGGGATCAAAAAAGACGAGTTAGAGTTAGGAGATGGATATATATATCCTAGAGATGAGCCCAACAAAAAGCTTAGCTTAAGCCAAGTGATAAACCACGTTCATCAGGTTAAACAAGAGGAAATCATTGTATGTGATACTTTCGTGTCCCCTGCTGGGCCCTCGTCTTATGGTGCTCACTTTGCAGAAGTTGAAGTAGATACAGAAACAGGGAAAGTCAAAGTCTTAAAATACTTAGCAGTTCATGATGTGGGGAAGGCGATTAACCCCATGGCAACAGTAAGTCAAATACAAGGGGGAATCCAAATGGGAATTGGATATGCCCTTACTGAAATATTGGAATTAGATGTTAGAGGAAAAACATTGAATAACTCTTTTAGAAACTACTCAATCATTAAAGCTAAGGAGATGCCTGAGATTCAGGTTGTACTAATTGAAGAAAAAGAATCCCCTGGCCCGTATGGAGCTAAAGGTATTGGGGAATGTGCAACAGTTCCATCTGCACCAGCTGTTGTAAATGCTGTTAGTAATGCCCTGGGTCTTGACTTTTATAACTTGCCAGTTAATCCAAAAAAAGTATTAACAACCATATTGTAGTACCTTCACATATTCTACTTTGGTATCATTAATTTTTTAATGAAACTTTCTAGTAAATGTACGTTTTCATAGAATTTTTTATTTAGACTTAAACTGCAGGTTAAATCTGGAGCCTAAAAAAGGTTGCTAGATTTTATAATATGTGATGTAATTATGTAGAAATAAAATTGTATTGGGAGGTTGTCATGAGCAAAAATGCTGAAGAGATCTACATAGCTGATAATAAACTAATCTGTCCGGTATGTAAGCATGATAAGTTTTGGCATAGAAACACTTTAATGAATACAGCAGGAGCTACTTTTTTTGGATTTGATTGGGCAAATAAGGAAGCAGATAATTATATCTGTGACAATTGCGACTATGTTTATTGGTTTCATAGCAAAAAATAATAAATGTGAAGCTTTGCAAGATATATACAGTACAAGTCTAGTTGCAATAGGCTTGTTTTTTTTGGACTAACAAATCAATTTCTATCATAGATTATCTTAGGGTGATATTATGAAGGATATTGTGCTAAAAAAGTCCTTAAAGATTTGGATAGGTGTGTTGGTTATTGGGTTATTTTTAATAAGCTCTAATTTAGCTTACTTTAAATTTATGTATAACCCATTAGTAAAAGTAGAAATTTCCTATGCATGGCCAGAGTATAAAGGTAAGTTAATAATTGAAGATAAAAATGAGCTGAATGACTTTTTAAAGATTTATAAAAGAGCAGAAAAGATTCAAGGACAAACGCGTGAAGAAGATGTTTATTACAAAGTGAGCTTGGACTTTAAAAATAGCAATTACCAATTGTTACTTAACAAGGAATTAGATGTCTATAATCCATTAGAAAAAGAATATGAATATTCTCCTCAATTGCAAACCTTTTTTGCTAGCAAAGCAAATGAACTGGATAGTGCATTTTTTGGGGAAATTGTTCCATGGCAAGATATAACGCACAAAATTCCAAAAGGCAAGGTTATAGAACTTCGAGATATAGAAGCTGGGGTTAGATTTAATATTAAAAGATATGGTGGTTTAACCCATGCAGATATTGAACCGTTAGATCTAGAGGATACAGAAGTATTGAAAAGCATTTATGGTAATTGGAATTGGAAAAGAAGGGCAGTAGTGGCTACTATTGATGGAAAACAATATGCAGCTTCTATAAATGGAATGCCCCATGGTGGAGGAAAAATATGGGACAATGAGTTTAAGGGGCATTTTTGTCTTCATTTTTTGGGAAGTAAGACACACGGTGGTGGAAAGGTGGACCCTGCTCATCAGTTAATGATTCATAAAGCCGGAGGGAAACTTCCTGAATTATTGGATTATGCCGATCCAAATAGTCTCGCTGAATACATATTAGCCGCATTAGTAACCGAAGATATATTGCCAATTAGATATATTGCTTTAGAAAATTTAGACCAAGAGCAATGGCAAAACTTGAAAAATTCAATAAGATACATTAGTATAAATAAGGTAGCAACAGGGGAGCAAAGTAATGATAAAAGTACAGTTGTAGTTGTGGATGCTACAGTTTATTTTGAGAATACATCAGTGTATATTAGAAGAGATTTTCAACTAGAATTTGTATTGGATGAGATAAGAAACAGTTGGAGACTAAAGCCTAATATTTTATCCGATTTTTATATGCAATCATAAAAATCTCACATGCTCTTATTTAGATACTCTGCATCAAAAGAATTATTGCCTGCATGGACTGATAGTAGGGTATCAGCATAGCCTACCAGTCGGTTTACCAATTCTTCTGCAATTGCGTAGACCAAAGGAAGTAGTTCAGGACTATATAAATCAGGATCATTAAAAATAACAGTAGTATTAATAAAAACGTCCTTATTTCCATATAAGTTGTAGTGTATAATAGCTTTCCCAGCGGCACCTTGTGCCCGAGGGTCACTAAAGTTAGGCAAGAAAAAGTACCACTCCTCGGCAGATGCTGATCGGAAATTCTTTGTAAAGTACATGCCTTTTAATTCATCAGAAATTTTACCTTCCATTTCTGGAGTAACTAATTTTGATAGCTTTTTTTTCAAATAAAACATCTCCATTTAAAGCTGGACTTCAGCCTATTAATTTTTATCTTTTCTTTCCTAGTCTTTAGCATACCATACTAGAGTTAAGTTTGGCTCCGAAGGTTTGGTTATTAATAAATAGTATTATGCTATTTATTAAAATATATATAGTAAACTTCACAAACAAACCATAATTTAATGATAAAATAGAGATATTATAAAAGAGGTCAAATAGGCTTCTTTTCTTGTGTATACAATAATATTATTTGCTAAGGAGTGAAGCTGTGTTACCAAAAGTTAGAAAAGCAAAAGATGAAATTAAAAAATACAAAAAGGTAATAATCGCTTTTTCAGGGGGAGTGGATAGTTTATACCTGCTAAAGCTTGCTGTTGATACCTTGGGTAAGGACAATGTCCTAGCTGTGACTGCTACATCACCACTTTCCACAGTTGGTGAGGCGGAAAATGCAAAGGAGTTAAGCAGTAGCCTTGGAGTAGAACATATAATTGTAGAATTAGATGAATTATCTGTACCTGAAATATGTAGTAATCCAGTAGATAGATGCTACCATTGTAAAAGATTTCGCTATGAGCAGTTAGTGAAGCTAATGAATCAAAGAGGATATGAGGTTATTCTGGATGGGTCAAATTTTTCTGATTTAGGTGATTACCGTCCGGGAATGCGGGCATGCAAAGAATTGGGTATTGTGAGTCCTTTAAAAATCGCGGAATTAACAAAGGATGAAATAAGAAAGGGGCTTAAGGAGGCAGGAATATCTCAATGGAATACTCCATCTCGAGCATGTTTAGCATCTCGGATACCTTATGGGGACAAACTTACCCAAGAAAAATTACATAAAATTGATAGAGCAGAACAGTTTCTAATGTCATTGGGTTTTGAAAATTTGCGTGTCAGGCTTCATGGAGATATAGCTCGTATTGAATTGCCGAAAGAAGATTTATACCTAGTGTTCGAAAAAAAATTAACGGAGATAATTTTAGACAGGTTTAAGGATTATGGTTTCAAATTTGTCACCCTAGATATTGAGGGTTTGCGAAGTGGAAGTTTAAATCCGGATAAAGAGGTGGTTAAGAAATGAAGGTAGCAAGTTCAATAACAGATTTTATAGGTAAGACACCCCTATTGAGAATCAATAAAATGAATAGTGCTGGTGTTGCCCAAGTTCTAGCAAAATTAGAAGCTTTTAATCCAGGTGGTAGTGTCAAAGATCGAATAGCCCTAAGTATGATAGAAACTGCAGAGAAAGAGGGTGCTCTCTCTAAGGGCTTCGTGATTATTGAACCAACAAGTGGAAACACAGGAGTTGGGTTAGCCATGGTTGCAGCTGCAAAGGGCTATAAATTACTACTTACTATGCCAGATACCATGAGCATTGAAAGAAGAAAGTTGATGGTTGCCCTTGGAGCTGAAATTGTATTAACTCCTGGTGCTGAGGGAATGAAGGGAGCAATAAAAAAGGCAGAGGAATTAGTCTCACAGACAGAAAAAAGCTTTATGCCACAACAGTTTATTAACAAAGCTAACCCCCAAGTACATAGGGAAACCACAGCCATGGAAATCTGGGAAGACACAGAAGGCAAGGTAGATATTTTTGTAGCAGGGGTAGGTACAGGAGGTTCCATTTCTGGAGTCGGTGAGATTTTAAAGTCTAAAAAAGAATCAGTCAAGATTATTGCAGTTGAACCATATGACTCCCCGGTATTATCTGGAGGAAAGCCAGGGCCTCATAAAATTCAGGGAATAGGTGCTGGATTTATTCCTGAAGTGTTAAATATGGATATACTGGATGAAATAATTAAAGTAAAAACAGAAGAAGCTTTTGAAACGGCTCAAAGATTAGCTAATGAGGAAGGCGTTTTAACTGGAATTTCATCAGGTGCAAATCTATATGCAGCCCTACAGATTGCCAAAAGAGATGAAAATAGAGATAAGATAATAGTGGTTATCCTCCCAGATACTGGAGAAAGGTATCTTTCAACTCCCATGTTTGATGTAGATTGAAATAGTTAACAAGCTACCTTTATACAGAGTGTATAAAGGTAGCTTGTCTTTTTCTTATACTTTGCATATGTAAAAGTTAGTTAGAAAATAGTACCATATAAGTGGGAGTATAGGAAAACTCTTGTTATTCTCTGCAATTTTAGATATCATTAAAGAGATTGTATAGGAGTTTCTATTTAGTCTTTTTGGTGTACAAGTATTTAATACAATTTCAACTTAAGGAGGGAGAAGCATATGGGTAAATACTTTACCCGAATGGGTGATGGTTCAGGGATTTATTTAACTGCAGATGACATCCGCTGTGACCTTGAAGAAGGTACAAAAGATGCTGCTGATCGTGGTAAAATACCTGAATTGACTCAAGAGGAATTAGATCATTTATTTGAAATTATTACCATGCCCGGTAATGTTGTAGGTGTGGAAAGGGGTAGTGAAGTTGTTACAACATCAGACTCAGGTGGCTGCAAAATTTCCTACCATGCAAATATTGCTATTGATCGATCAACTGCTGTTTTAATACATGAAAAGGTTTTGGGAGCCGATTCTCTTGACATTGGACATATTGACTATAGTTATAAGGCAGTTAAATCAGTCATGCATAATGAAGCTGCAGTCATGGAGCTTGCTCAATTAAATAGCGTAATGCCTGTTTTATATGGGTCAATGCCAAATCTGGGATTATATACTAAACCAGACGGACCTGTTGATAACTGGGCAGAGCTATTACCAGAAGGCAAAATTTCTGAGGCAAGGGCAGCACAGGAAGAAGCGGTGGAACATGCAGTAAGAGACATGGTATATATAGCCGGTGGAATGTATGAAGCCGGTGCTGATGGAATGAACTTTGATACATGTGGTGCTTCAGGTGATGCAGATGTTTTAGCCGCATTAAAAGCAATTGAAATAATAAAACAAAAGTATCCTGATTTGGGTATAGAAATGGGAATGGCTGGAGAGTTTAACTTGGGTATGCATGGCCAACTAGAGTATGATGGTGTGCGTTTGGCTGGGCTCTACCCTCATAAACAAGTTAAATTAGCAGAAAAAGCAGGAGCAAATATTTTTGGTCTTGTGGTTAATACAAACAGTAATATGAGTTTCCCATGGAATATTGCACGTACGGTTACATTTGTAAAGGCCTGCACAGAAGTTGCAAATATTCCTGTACATGTGAACGTTGGTATGGGTGTTGGAGCGATCCCCATGACTGAGGTTCCTCCGGTAGATGCGGTTTCCAGGGCAGATAAAGCTATTGTGGAGATTGGTAAGGCTGATGGGTTGTAGATAGGCGTAGGCGATCCCTTCGGCTTAGAGGCTACTCATGAAGTTGCTGTTGGTATGGGCGGAATTCGTACTGCCGGAGATCTGGTATTACGGATGCAACTATCCAAGAGCATGAAAATAAATGAGGCTAAAAAGTACGTTGCAGAAAAACTAGGTGTTGATCCTATTGAACTTAGCGACTGTTATACTATGCAGGAGATAAGAGAAGACCTTGATATTGGTCGCACTATTCCTGTAACTGGTATTGCTAGAGGAATGGAAGCAAAAATGCGTATTGCAAAAGCTTTGGATATTAAAATTAATTCAGTAGAGCGCTTTATGGCAAAGTCTGGACTATCAAGGTAAGGGGATACACCTCTAAATAGAGCTATACTATGTGAGGAATGTCCCCAACGTGGTGCGTTTAAGTCCAGAAGCCTATAGACTTATAGAAATTGTAAGGGGGAGAATGTGTGAGTAAAGAATTAATTCTTAATCAGGCAAGAGAGGCTATCTTGAAATGCGATCCCAAGAAAGCAGTTGAGGTTGCAAGACAAGCATTAGCTGAAGGATTGGATCCCGTAGAAGTACTAAGTGAGGGTTTTAGTGATGGCATTAGGCAAGTAGGTGATCTTTTTGGTAGAGGTGAATTATTCCTACCGGAGTTGATTTCTGCTTCTCAGGTTATGAAGGAAGCCTCTGTTGTCTTAGAGGAAGCTATTGAAGCAAAGGCAAGAAAAAATAAGGGTAAAATGCTCATTGCTACTGTTGAAGGGGATGTACATGATATTGGTAAAGGCATAGTGGTTTCCCTAGTTAAAGCACAGGGTATTGAAGTTATTGACTTAGGTCGCGAAATACCTGTCAGCACAATTATTGAAAAAGCAGTAGAGCATGATGTTAATATTATTGGTACAAGTGCCCTTCTTACTACAACAATGCCAGAACAGAAGAAATTAGAGGGAGTTCTTAAAAAAGAAGGACTTAAAGATAGATTTAAAACAATGGTCGGTGGAGCACCGTGCACGCAACGCTGGGCAGATAGAATAGGTGCCAATGCATATGCTGAAGATGCAGCGGAAGCGGTTACAAAAGCTTTAGCACTATTAGGTTAATAATATATGTTTGTAATGGACTGTTCCAAAGGGGCAGTCTTTTTTATACTAACAGAAAGAAGTATAAGTTCAAACAAGGTAAATAGTATTCACAAAGACTAAGGCTTCAGCTTGCGTCTAAGGACTTGGCGCACTATAGCACTGGTATTTCTACGCATTGCGAAAGACACAATGCTAGAACTACTGGCGGCTTTGCACTGGTATTTCTACGCATTGCGAAAGACACAATGCTAGAACTACTGGCGTAAGCTAAGTTTTGTTTTATCCGATGACTATCACCGCTAAGACTCCCATCTTCTATAAGGGGGAGATAAGCGGTGCTATGTCCCTGGATAACGGTTTCTAACCTTCAGATGGAGTAAAAACTCGGGTTACCCATTAACAGGTGACCCCGTTTCAGTAACTGTAAAGCCTGAAGGTGGTTGTCTAGTATAAATTTATTTGACAATTTTAGATGAATTATTATCTTCTTTTTGGTATTTGCTTGCAGCTTTTCTTGTGAGATTGGCCCATTTATACATATTGTATAAATGGACCAATCTTTTTTTCTGCTAATCTGCATATGTCAAATCTATAGGTCAACAAGTATGATAGTAGTAAGAGGAATGACCGAAAGGTGTTGTCTGGTTATGTTTTTAGATGCCATTACAAAAAAAGGTTATCAGTCAATATCTTTTATTGGTATGGCCAAAAATGTGGGAAAAACAACAGCTTTTAATTATTTGCTTAAAGAATGCTTTCAGAATGACTACCCTATTGGCATAGCTTCACTAGGGAGAGATGGTGAGAAGAAGGATTTAATTTTTGCTTGTGACAAGCCAAGAATTTGGATAGAAAGAGGAACCATAGCTGCAGTAGCTATGGAAACAATAATTCAAAATAATTTTCCTTTGGAAATATTAGAGGATACTGGTTATTCTAGCTCACTTGGACAAATATATATTACCAAAGCAAAAGGATCCGGTTATGTGGAAATTGCTACTACACCATCATCCCGGAAAATGAGGCACATCATCAAGTTAATGAAAGCATATGGTGCTAGACTAATAATAGTTGATGGCGCTTTAGATAGGGTTAGTTCTTCAGCACCAGAGGTTACTGATTGCACTATTTTGGCTACTGGTGCTTCACTTCACCCAAGTATGGAGCAAGTAATTCGCAGAACTACTGCTAGGGTTCAACAGCTCACCCTTCCAACCATAAAGCACAATATGAGTTTTTTAAATATAAATGAAGTAATAGAAAGCTCCCAATCACCTTTAATAATTGGTCAGGAAGGTTTAGTTGTAACTATGGGTAAAGAATCTCTAAGCTATGAAAAACAACTGTTTAGTTTTTTAAATAAACAAAAGATTAATTATGTTTATATTAATGGAGCAGTTGTTGATGGATTACTAAAATTCTTTATCTCTAATAAGTGGTCGCTTCAAAATACTACCTTAATTATAAAGAATGGATCTAACATTTTAGTTGATCATCTAACATGGGAAAAGTACTTGAAGTACCATGGGAATATTAGTGTAACTAAACCTATTAATTTAATAGCGCTTACATGTAATTCTACTTCTCATAAAGGAGATACTTTTCCTCCGGAGGAATTTGCTAAGAGACTTTCCGAGAGCATAGGAGACACAACTGTAGTAGATGTTGCTATGAACATAAAGGAAAGGGTTAAAGTTCAGAACAATCTGAAGCTAGGGTGTATTTAATGTCTAAATGGAGGGATTTACTCTGGCATATTATATAAGAGATACTAAAGAGAACCTGAGAAAAAATGATATTTTGAATTTATTTGCAACAGCAACTCCCTATGGAGATAAGATTAAAGAAAATTTAGCGCCATATCCTGCTGATAAAGAAGAGTTGCTAAAGCAGGAATTTGAAGAATTAAAAGCTGCTATTACTTATCTTAAGGAGGTGCCAAAGTCAAGGTTTGAAGAAATAAAGGATAGTTTAATGCAGATAGTTTCTGTGGATTTAGTAATTGAATACTTAGAAGGTAAAGCAATATTAAATTCCCCAATGTTATTTAACTTAAATAAATTTTTGTTCATAGCAAAAAGAGTTGCAGACTTAATGGAAAATACAAGTTGGTTTTCTAATACTCAAATAAGGTGGCAGTTTAACGAAAAACTTTATAAGCTATTAAAGATTAAAGCTAGCTATAGCTTTTACATAGGGAGCTACGGAGATGAAGCATATGAGCAATTCATATTTAATCTGCGCAAATTGGAAGTTGAGTTAAGTAATCTAATTAAAAATGAAGAGAACAGACTTCTTAAATACTATGCATTAGAAGGTAGAGTGTTTATAGATGGAGCTCTTTTAGTAAATAAAAATAGTGAGGAATTAGTAAGCGAGCTTGCTGGTAGTGATGCTTTTATTGTTACAAAAGAAACCTTTACAGCCGTTACCTTTTCGAGGAAAGAGATTAAACAAGAAATTCTTCTTAAAGAGAAAATAGATGAGTTAAAGAGTGTACTTCAAGCAAAGGAAAACCAATTATATGAGAACCTGTCTGATGAAATTAGAGAACATAGTAGCTATATTAGAGAACTTACTGAGAAAGTGGGAAAGTTTGACTGGTTACTGGCCAAGGCAGTTTATGCTGTTAACCATAGTGCCACTATCCCAGTAATAAATTCCCATGAATATATTTTTAAAGTTCATGACGGAGTTCACCCCATAATCAAAAAAGAGTTGCAGGGGTTAGGAAAAGAGTTTAGTCCTCTTACCATTAAATTGGAATCAGGAGTTGCTGTTCTAACTGGGGCCAATATGGGAGGAAAAACAATTACCCTTAAGACCGTAGGTGCTTTATTGATAATGGCTCAAATGGGGTTACCCGTTACAGCAAGATATTTTGAGTTTAAACCAGCAGATTTTATTTATACTTCACTAAACGAAGAAAAGGATTTAGTAGGATTAAGCAGCTTTGGAGCAGAGGTTCAATCCTTAAATGAAGTTATAGAGTTAAAGAATATGTGGGGTCTAATTCTTTTAGATGAAATTGCAAATGGTACTAATCCTGAAGAAGGAATTGCTTTAGCTAAAGCAATATTAAATACACTTATGAAAGGGAAATGTAGTGTATTAGTAACAACTCATTTTGATGGGCTATCAAGCGAAAAAGGTGTTGTACATTGGCAGGTAAAAGGTTTAAGAAAGCTAAAGGACATTGTAAGTATTGGCGATATTTACGCAAATTTTGATTATGGTTTAGAAAAGGTAACCGCTAAGGATACTGTTCCGAAAGATGCTCTAAAGGTGGCTTATTTAATGGGAATGAACAAAGAGGTTTTACTGCTGGCAGAGAAATATCTTGTAACAAATGGAGAGGAGTAGTTTTATGAATAGGTTGGATCTAGATGTATCTCAAATACTCAAGGCGAGGTCTGCTGCAAAAAAGATTTCTGAAGATATCCAAAGTCATATTAATCAACGAACAACTACTTCAGTAGAAAGAGCTGTATTACGGCTTTTTGGAATAGATGGTGCAACGGAAGATGGAGTTCCATTTCCTAATATTATTGTAGACCAAATTTTAGACTCTGGAAGACTTGGTCTGGGGGCAAGCTATTGGTTTGCAAATGGAGTAGTATATTATCAAGTAACCCCTCAAGAGTTAGCAGAACAAATCGCTGCAGGTAAAATACAGGTCACAAAGATCCCCATCCAAGATGATGGAGCAATTAGAGATGAAATAGAAAGATTATCACAATTTGGAATAACCAAGATCAATGCCAAGAGACAAGAGAGAGAAAGCTTACTTGCAAAATTGGGACAGGGTGCAGAACCGTTCCTTTATGTAATTGTTGCTACAGGCAACATTTATGAGGATGCTAAGCAGGCACAAGCTGCGGCTCGCCAGGGTGCTGATATTGTGGCGGTAATTCGGACAACTGGGCAGAGTCTTCTTGATTATGTTCCATACGGTCCCACAACTGAAGGCTTTGGAGGAACTTACGCCACCCAGGAAAATTTTAAGATTATGAGAGGTGCCTTGGATGAGGTGGGCGAAGAGGTAGGGAAATATATACGCCTGACAAATTACTGTTCAGGATTATGCATGCCTGAGATTGCTGCCATGGGGGCATTAGAAAGACTTGATGTTATGCTTAACGACTCCATGTATGGAATTATATTTAGAGATATTAATATGCAGCGTACCTTTGTTGACCAGTACTTTTCTAGATTAATCAATGGGTTTGCAAATATTACTATCAATACAGGTGAGGATAATTATTTGACAACAGCAGATGCCTATGACGCAGCTCACACAGTTACTGCTTCTCAATTTATCAACGAACAGCTTGCATTACAATCTGGAATGACAGCAGAGCAGGTAGCTCTTGGCCACGCTTATGAGTTAAACCCTGAAATGGAAAATAGCTTTGTTTATGAATTAGCACAGGCTGTTTTGGCAAGAGAATTGTTTCCAAAGGCTCCTCTAAAATATATGCCTCCAACGAAGCATATGACGGGAAATATTTTTAAAGGCCATATTCAGGATTGTATGTTTAACATGGCATCAATTATGTCTGGGCAAAGTATTCATTTGCTTGGAATGTTGACGGAAGCTTTGCATACTCCTCATATTGCTGATAGATACTTGGCACTAGAAAATGCAAAATATGTCTTTACTGCAATGAAAGATATAGCTGGAGAGCTATCATTTAAACAGGATGGTCTTATTCAAAAAAGGGCCCAAAAAGTTCTTAATGATGCTGTAAATTTTCTGGAAGCAATTGCAGATAACGGACTCATGGAATCAATCAATAAGGGTATGTTCGCTGATATCTCACGTGGTCCAAAAGGTGGAAAAGGATTAAATGGGGTGGTATTTAAAGAACCGGATTATTACAATCCATTTTTAAATACAATGTTGAAAGGAGGCAGCTAAATGGATGTGGATTTGAAAAGCGTTAAACCATATGGTGATACCTTAGACGATGGGGCTGTTCAACTATCATTTACATTACCAATTGATTATAGTGATGAAGCTATAGAGGCAGCAAAGCAGTTGGCGGGCAAAATGGGTCTTGATGAGCCAAAGGTAGTATTCTCAAAAGACATAGGAAAAGGTTTTTCCTACTTTATAATCTACGGAAGAGCAATAGAGAGTATTGATGTTACGAAAGTTAGAGTAGAAAAAATAAAAGTTAAAGTAATGGAAAAGGCAGAAGTAGAGGCATTTATTAAAGATAACTTTGGTAGACATCTGAATATAGTAGGTGCATGTATTGAAAGTGATGCTCATACAGTTGGTATAGATGCCATTATGAATATGAAAGGAATTAACCATCATAAAGGGCTAGAAAGCTATAAGGGGATAGACGCGTATAATTTGGGTTCGCAGGTTACATGCGAAGAGCTGGTTGCCAAGGCAATTGAGATTAAAGCCGATGCTATATTAGTGTCTCAGGTTGTAACACAAAAGGAAATTCACATTACTAACTTAACTAGATTAATCGAAATACTGGAAGCTGAAGGCATCAGGGACAAAGTAATTTTAGCTGTAGGTGGACCTAGGATAGACCATCAACTTGCTCAGGAATTAGGATATGATGCAGGCTTTGGTCCAGGCACCTATGCAGAAAATGTTGCTTCATATATTGTACAAGAACTTAAGAGGAGAAAAAGGGAGGTTTTTTAGATGAAAAAAGGATGTCCATATGGTACTCACAGAGTGATAGAGCCAAAGGGGGTTTTACCTCAACCAGCATGGCAAATAGATAACAATATGGAGATATTTGACAACGAGATACTTATTGAGGTTAGAACATTAAATGTTGATAGTGCAAGCTTTACACAAATAAAGAAACAAGCCAATGATAATGTCGATAGTGTTAAAAAAATAATGCTTGATATAGTAGCGAAAAGAGGAAAACATCATAATCCTGAAACAGGTTCTGGTGGGATGCTCATAGGTACAGTTGAAAAAATAGGTAGTGCCCTAGAAGGAAAGATACCATTGAAGGTAGGGGACAAGATAGCCACTTTAGTATCCCTTTCATTGACACCACTACGTATTGATGAAATATTAGAAGTACATCTTCATAAGGATCAAGTTGATATAAAGGGTAAAGCCATTCTATTTGAAAGTGGGATTTATTCTAAACTGCCTCAAGATATGTCAGAGCCTTTGGCCCTTGCAATTCTTGATGTTGCAGGTGCTCCTGCCCAGACGGCAAAGCTTGTTAAGCCTGGGGATAGGGTATTTATCATAGGGGCGGGAGGAAAATCAGGTATGCTTTGTGCCTATGAAGCGAAAAAAAGAGCAGGAATTACAGGTAGAATCATAGGAATGGGCTCTGGCAATAGCAGCTGTGAAAGAATGAGAGAGCTTGGCCATGTTGATGAAGTTATTCAAGCAGATGCAACAGATGCCCTGGCAGTTTATGAAGAAGTAAAAAGCTTAACAAATGGGGAAATGGCAGACGTTACAATAAACTGTGTAAATATACCTAATACGGAAATGGCTTCAATCCTAGCTACAAGAGATGGAGGTACAGTATATTTCTTTAGTATGGCTACAAGCTTTACTGCGGCAGCTTTAGGTGCAGAAGGTGTTGGCAAGGATGTTAACATGATTGTAGGTAATGGATATACAAAAGATCATGCTGAAATTAGCTTAGCAATTGCCAAGGAGTCTCCTGATCTACTAAGAATGTTGGAAAAGCTTTACGTATAGGAGGGGCAGCTATGGACTATCAGGCAATGGTAAGGGTACGGATGAGTGATCATGATGCTCATTATGCAGGTGGATTGGTAGATGGAGCTAAAATGGTGCAGCTTTTCGGTGATGTAGCTACAGAGCTATTAATAAGACTTGATGGGGATGAAGGTCTCTTCGTTGCTTATGATAATATTGAATTTTTAGGACCGGTATATGCAGGAGATTTCATTGAAGCATGGGGCAGAATTGTAAAAATTGGAAATACATCAAGAAGAATGGAGTTTGAAGCTAAAAAGGTGATTACGGCTAAAAAAAATGGCAAGCATGAATCGGCAGCTGATGTTCTAAGTAAGCCGATATTGGTGGGTAGGGCTTCAGGAACTTGTGTGGTTCCAAAGAATAAGCAGAGAAAATCAGGGGGTGAGAGTTAACATGCAAAAGCTCATCATTACTGCGGCAATTAATGGAGCGGAAGTAACAAAAGAACAGCAACCAGGATTACCCATTACTCCAGATGAAATTGCTCAGGTAGCTGTAGAATGTGAAAAGGCAGGAGCTTCGATTATTCATCTTCATGGAAGAGATATAAAAGGCAGGCCAACCCAGGATAAAGAAGTTTTTAGGAGTTATATTGAATCTATTAAATCCAAAAGCAATATCATTATCCAAACATCAACTGGTGGTGCAGTTGGCATGACCCCAGAAGAGAGACTACAGCCAGTTTCACTTAAACCTGAAATGGCAACCCTTACTACAGGAACAGCAAATTTTGGGGATGAGGTTTTTTATAATCCACCTAAGGATATTGAAAAATTTGCTTCCTACATGCAAGAAATGGGTGTCAAGCCAGAAATTGAAGTTTTTGATGTTGGCATGATTAATAATGCACTAATGCTTGTAAAAAAGGGCTTGCTCTCGTTACCTCTTCACTTTGACTTGGTTATGGGAGTACCAGGTGCAATCCCCGGGACACCAAAAAACCTTATACATTTGGTTGAGACATTGCCTGTTGGGTCTACTTGGACAGTTGCAGGAATAGGAAGGATGGAACTACCCTTAGGAGTCATGGCAGTTTTACTAGGAGGACACGTAAGGGTGGGCTTTGAAGATAATATTTTTTATACAAAAGGGGTACTTGCTAAAAGCAATGCCCAACTGGTAGAGAGAATAGTAAGAGTGGCTGGAGAGCTTGGAAGAGAAATAGCAACACCGGATGAAGCTAGAGGTCTTTTGGGTATAAGCAGGCCCTGTTCTATTAAAAAACCTTCTTAAAGGAGATAGAGACATGGTAGAAATTCTTTTAGTGGAAGAGGCAATAAGTAAAATGCAGGATGGAATGAGTGTAGCCATTGGAGGTTTTCTTGGCTGTGGTTGCCCTGATTTGTTAGTAGATGAAGTTATTAACCAGGGTTATAAAAGTCTAACATTAATATGTAATGATACTGGCTTCCCTGGAAAAGGAGTAGGAAAGCTTCAGGATCATAATAGGCTCTCCAGGGTCTACGCTTCATATATAGGAGCTCATCCAAGTACAGGGAAACAGATGCAATCAGGTGAAATGGACGTAATCCTTACACCTCAAGGTAGCTTGGCTGAAAAGCTAAGGGCAGCAGGTGCAGGACTAGGAGGAATACTGACACCAACTGGAGTGGGAACTGTTGTAGAAGAAGGAAAAGAGATCATCACAGTAGAAGAAAAGAAATATCTCCTAGAATTGCCTTTAAGGGCAGACGTTGCACTACTTAAAGCACACAAGGCTGATAAAAATGGTAATCTAGTTTTTAGAAAAGCAGCCCGAAATTTTAACCCAGTAATGGCAACAGCAGCTGATCTAGTGATTGTTGAAGCAGAAGAAATCGTAGAAGTCGGTGATATAGACCCAGATATGGTACACACACCTGGTGTTTTTGTGGACATTTTGGTAAAAGGGGGGAGCCAAAATGGATAAAAAAGAGGCCAGAATAATGATAGCAAAAAGAATTGCCAGAGAGCTTGTAGGTGGAACAGTTGTCAATCTTGGAATTGGAATGCCAACAATGTGTGCGAATTATGTACCAGCAGATGTAAATGTAATGTTCCAATCAGAAAATGGTTTTATAGGAATAGGTCCAGCACCATTGGAAGGTGATATAGATGCAGACTGTGTTAATGCAGGAGGCAGTCCTGTAACAATTTTACCAGGGGGTTGCTGTTTTGATAGTGTAACATCATTTGGGATAATTAGAGGTGGGCATATTCACACAACTGTCTTAGGAGCACTACAGGTAGACCAGGAAGGAAATCTTGCAAATTGGATGGTTCCAGGCAAAATGGTACCTGGTATGGGTGGTGCCATGGACCTAGTAGTTGGGGCAGGAAGAGTAATAATTGCTATGGAACATGTAGCTAAGGATGGAAGCCCTAAGATATTAAAGAAGTGTACATTGCCCCTTACGGCGATTAATGAGCTTGATTTGATAGTCACAGATATGGCTGTTATTAGTGTTACAACAAATGGACTAGTTCTTAAGGAAGTGGCACCTGGTGTTACTGTGGAAGATGTAATAAAAGCTACAGAAGCGGATTTGATAATACCAGCAGAAGTTAAAACTATCTGTGTATAGAAAGAGGACATGCCGGTTAATTAGAAGCCAGCATAAAACCTTAAAATCTGCTTTTTAGAGGCCGAGTGTTTTAATATTGTAGCGAAAGGAGACGATAAAGATGAAACGACCTGTGATAGTGAGCGCGGTAAGAACACCAATTGGTTCCTTTGGAGGAACATTAGCTAACACCAGCGCAGTAGAACTAGGAGCTATTGTTATCAAGGAAGCATTAGAGAGGGCTAAGATTTCTCCTGAACAGGTGGATGAAGTAATAATGGGTAATATACTACAGGCTGGACTTGGGCAAAACCCTGCAAGGCAGGCATCGATTAGCGCTGGATTATCCCATGTAGTTCCAGCAATGACAATCAATAAGGTGTGTGGCTCGGGGCTGAAATCAGTTAATTTAGCAGCTCAAGCTGTTGCCTTAGGTGATGCAGAGATAGTAGTCGCTGGTGGCATGGAAAACATGTCCATGGCACCCTATCTTCTAGATAAGGCTCGTTCAGGATATAAAATGGGAGATGGAAAACTGATTGATTCCATGATAAAGGATGGATTATGGTGTGCATTTGAAAATGTGCACATGGGTATTACTGCAGAAAATATGGCAGAAAAGTGGAACATAACAAAAGAAGAACAAGATGAATTTGCAGCAAAAAGTCAACAAAAGACGGAAAAAGCAATAAATGAAAAGCTATTTGCTGATGAGATAGTTCCAGTCATTATACCCCAAAGAAAGGGAGAACCAATAGTATTTTCGGTAGATGAATTTCCCAGGAGTGGATCAACAGTTGAAGGTCTGAAAAAAGTTCGTCCAGCCTTTAAAAAAGATGGTACAGTATCAGCGGCAAATGCTTCAGGAATCAATGATGGTGCAGCTGCAGTAGTAGTGATGTCCGAAGATAAAGCAAAGGAATTGGGGATTAAGCCCCTAGCAAGTATAAAGTCCTATGCATCAGCAGGAGTTGAACCAAGGATTATGGGAATTGGTCCTGTACCAGCTACAGAAAAAGCACTAAAAAAGGCAGGAGTAACATTAGAAGACATTGATGTTATAGAAGCTAATGAAGCCTTTGCAGTACAATCATTAGTAGTATCAAAGGAACTTGGATTTGATATGGAAAAAGTCAACAAAAATGGAGGAGCTATTAGTTTAGGTCATCCTGTTGGAGCAAGTGGAGCTAGAATCCTTGTTACATTATTGCATAGAATGGAAAAGGATAATGCTAAATTAGGTTTGGCAACCCTATGTATTGGTGGAGGGCAAGGGGTTGCAGCTGTATTAGAAAGAGAGTAATACGCTCGGCTAGTAAATCTCTAGGCTATGGAGAGGATGAGTGCTATGGATATCAACAAGATAATGGTAGTTGGAGCTGGCCAAATGGGTTCTGGCATAGCTCAGGTTGCAGGGGCTGCCGGAATTGAAGTGTATCTTTATGATATAGATGAAAGCTTTGTTCAAAGGGGATTAAAGTCCATAAGTAAATTTCTAGAAAGAAGTGTGCAAAAGGGCAAGATTACACCAGAGACAAAAGGTGCTATAATAAAGAAAATACATCCATGTACTAACTTAGAGGAAGCTCAGAAAGTTCAATTAGTTATTGAAGCTATAGTTGAAGATTACAATATTAAAACTAAAATTTTCAAAAAGCTAGATGAGGTTTGTTCTAAAGAAACTATTTTCGCATCAAACACTTCTTCCATTTCTATTACAGCTCTAGCAAAAAACGTTCAGCGACGAGATAAGTTTATTGGAATGCACTTTATGAACCCTGTTCCCCTTATGAAACTAGTAGAAATAATAAAGGGGCTTGATACATCTCAGGAAACTTATGAATCAGTCAAAAAAGCTGGTGAAAAGATGGGGAAAACATGTGTTGAGGTACAGGATTTTCCTGGATTTGTCCTAAACAGAATTCTCATACCAATGATTAATGAGGCTATATACACAGTTTACGAGGGGATAGCTACAGCAGAGGATGTAGATACTGTTATGACCCTTGGAGCAAACCAGCCCATGGGACCACTTGCGTTGGCTGATCTAGTAGGTTTAGATACCTGCTTGGCAATAATGGAAGTGTTGCATGAAGAATTTGGTGATAGCAAATATAGGCCTTGCCCCCTATTAAAAAAATACGTTAATGCAGGATATTTGGGTAAAAAGACTGGGAGAGGTTTTTACTGTTACTAGAAGTAGAAGCATGATGCATTATGCCTCTTGAAATAGGACATGTCCCCAAACTTATAAAGTAGGAGGAACAGTCATGTACAAGAATATTAAATTCACAGTAGAAGAGGATATTGGAAGTCTTATTGTAAATAGACCGAATTCTTTAAACAGTTTAACAATAGAGGCTTTGAAAGAAATTATATCCGTGCTGGACAATCTATCCCCTAAGGTAAAGATTCTTATGGTTGCAGGTGCTGGAGAAAGGGCCTTTATTGCAGGAGCAGATATTAAGGAAATGGCTGAGTTTACTCCAGAGGAAGCTATGGAATATGTAAAGCTGGGACATAGAGTTTTCTGTACAATTGAAGAACTGCCTATACCTGTTATTGCCGTTATTCAAGGATATTGTCTAGGTGGAGGACTTGAATTAGCCATGGCTTGTGATATAAGAATTGCATCTGATAAAGCCCGTTTTGGTCAACCTGAGGTAGGCCTTGGAATTATTCCGGGTTTTGGAGGCACTCAAAGATTGCCTAGACTTGTTGGTAAAGGAATTGCTTTAGAGTTGATGATGACAGGTAATATTATTGACTCTAAAAGGGCATATCAAATAGGCCTAATAAATCATGTTGTAAATCCCAAGAGTCTACCAGAAAGATCTTATGAAATTGCCAATATATTAAAAGCTAAAAGTTCCAATGCAATATCACTAGTTAAAGATTCTGTTCATAACGGTTCAAATATGGCCATTAAAGAGGCCTTAGCTTATGAAACCAGGTTATTTGGATACTGTTTTACCAAGGAAGATTTTAAAGAGGGCTTTAAAGCATATTTTGAAAAGAGAAAACCCAAATTTAAGTGATGGTGAAGGGTATTGAGTTAATTGTATACATGATATACATGATTTATTATTAAAGTTATGTAGGAATTCTTGCTATCAATGTAGAATATTATTAATTGGGGTGATAGCAGCATGGAGTTTCATCTAAGGGGAAATATTGAAAAACATATTTTTATTAGTATACTAGATGCCATTGATAGTGCAATTACCGTTATAGATTGTAATGGTGTAACGATTTTTTATAATAAAGCTGCTACTAGGATGGAGGGTTTAAATCCTGAGGAAGTTATAGGAAAGCATCTTTTGTCTATATATCCAAGTCTTAACGAAAATAATAGTTCATTATTAAAAGTTTTAGAAACTAAGTGGCCAGTTGTTGAGCAACAACAGACTTTGGTTACAAATACTGGCAAGAAAGGAACTGTTCTTTATTCAACATATCCTCTCTTCAAAGACGGTGTATTGATAGGTGCATTTGATATTTCTAGGGATATAACAGAGATAAAGAATTTATCAGAGAGACTTGTAGACTTACAAGCAAAACTCATGGATAATAAAAAAAAATTAGCATCTTCATCCTATAATAACAATTATTCCAGCAGATTTACTTTGGATGATATAATTGGTGAAAGCCAAGCAATTATTAAGTTAAAAAAGCTTGCTAGAAGGGTTGCATATAGCCCGTCTCCTATACTTTTATATGGAGAAACAGGTACTGGCAAAGAAGTTTTTGTGCAAGCTATACATAATGAAGGAGATAATGGGAATAAACCATTTGTAGCTCAAAACTGTGCCGCATTACCTGCTACTCTATTAGAAAGTATTCTCATGGGCACAGTAAAGGGAAGTTTTACTGGTTCAGAAGACCGGCCAGGATTATTAGAGATTGCCCATGGGGGAACGCTTCTTCTTGATGAAATTAATTCTATGCCCCTTGAATTACAAAGTAAAATTCTTCGAGTGCTTCAAGAGGGGTGTTTTAGGAGGATTGGTGATACAAAACTAAGGCATGCTGAATCAAGAATTGTGGCATGTACAAATGTGGACCCAACTGAAGCTGTTAAGAATAAAAATCTGCGCATTGACCTCTATTATCGACTAAATGTTATTTCCTTGTACATTCCTCCATTAAGAGAGAGGAAGGAAGATATTCCACCCCTGGTTAATCATTTTATTAATAAACTTGGTGACCGGTTTCATGTAAGCATAAAAGGTGTTGAGGACAGGGTTATGACAGTTTTTGATAATTATGATTGGCCGGGTAATGTAAGAGAACTGCAGCATTGTTTAGAACATGCTATAAACGTTATGTCAGGTTCAATAATAAAATTAGAACATATGCCATTATATCTTACGAAGCATTTTAGTAGAAACAATATTTATGGAGTAAGTTTGCCGAGTATTTTAGATGTTCAATCATTACCTGAAGCTTTAAGCACTATAGAGGCTAATTTCATTAGGGATGCGCTAGCAAAATGTAGTTGGAATGTAACTCAGACTGCTCGAATGCTTAAAATTCCTAGACAAACACTTCAGTATAAAATGCGTAACTTGGAATTGAATACTAACAATGGTGGCAATTTATGAGCCTGCTAGTTGTATCCTTGTTAGGTGGTATTTTTGTAGGTTACAGTAAGTTTTTTTCAGAAAGATTACTGCAAATTTTAGGGAAATTAACTGTTGTTAGTTTGATTTGCCTCATAGGGGCATTAGGTGCAAAGATTACTTTAGATGAGGCTGTCTTTAATAGTATTGGAGTACTTAGTATAAAAGCACTACTGCTCATGCTCACCTCCGTAGCTGGTAGTGTGGTAGTCGTTTGGCTAATGGAAAAAAGGCTTCATTTGTTTCAATATGATAATGTTGTAAGTCAAAAAGAAATCTCAACCCAAACTAAGAATGAAACACAGCAAGCAACTAATTATTCCTTTGTCAAAAGGGTGCTTATAACACTTTTCATTGGTGGTATTCTAGGTAAGGTCTTCACTATTAACTTGGAAACCTTAGACTTGACAATTACACTATCCTTATATATCTTATGTTTTGGGGTAGGAACTGATATAGGTAATGATGAAAATTTAATTAATAGTCTAAAGAGCTTGAGTTGGAAGTGCATTCTTGTTCCATTTGGGGTATTATTTGGAAGTTCCTTAGGAGCGTTTTTAGCAGGTCTGGTTGTAAATATAGATGCTAAAAGTGCTATTGCCATAGGAGCCGCTTGTGGGTTTTATAGCGTTGCAGGGGGGGTCTTGGCAAATCTTGCAGGTTCTGAGATGGGGACAGTAGCCTTTTTGGCTAACTTCTTTAGAGAGATTGGCTCCTTTATAATAATTCCAATTCTAGCAACAAAGGTAAGCCCTGTTTCTGCTAGTACTCCAGGAGGAGCAACTGCCATGGATACAACTTTACCATTAATATTTAAAACTTTAGGAACAAAGGTAGCCTTAATTGCTATGATTAGTGGGGTAGTACTAACCATACTTATTCCAATCTTGTTGCCCATTATCTTATCCTTTTAATAAGGTAAGATGCAATATAGAAGGTGAAATTTAGCCTTCAGTTATGATGCAAAAAAATGAAGGGGAGGTGAAGAAACAGGAGGAAAAGTAAGAATTGTCAGTTTAGTAAAAAAATGAAATGGGAGGTATATTTGTGGAACATTACGGCTGGATATCATTGTTACCACCTGTGATAGCTATTGTATTAGCTATCGTGACCAGGGAAGTATTATTATCTTTAACTGTTGGTATTATGGTAGGATCTTTTATACTCTTTGATGGTAACCTGATGGCAAGTTTTACTGGAGTGTTTGATTTTGTTTTTCAAAGTGCCGGTGATCCTGACTGGAATATGCGTACAATAATTTATACATTGTTCTTAGGAAGTGTTCTTGGGATGATAACAAAAGCTGGCGGAGCTAGGTCTTTCGCTGACTGGTCTTCGAAAACCATTAAATCAAGAAGAGGTGCTCAGGGAGTAACATTTGCAACAGGGATTGCGCTATTCTTTGATGATTACTTTAATGCATTGACAGTAGGTTCAGTTATGAGAACTGTTACTGATAGATTTAAAATTTCAAGAGAAAAGCTTGCTTATATTACTGACTCTACTGCTGCACCCGTTGTTATATTAATGCCTATATCTACATGGGTTGCTTATATTGTTGGTATGATGGGGGATCAGTTTAATCAATTAGGACTTGATAATAACCCATTTATGGAGTTCATCTATACAATTCCATATAACTTCTATGCATGGTTAACATTAATAATGGTAGCAGTAATCATTTTCACTAATCTAGAGTATGGACCCATGGCTAAAGCTGAGAAAAGGGCAGTTGCCAAGGGAATTCTTTATGAGGAAGGAAGTGTAGCTCCTCCAGGGGATGAGCTAAATAGGATTGAAGGCTCACCAAATGGAAAAGTTGCAGATATGGTCTTCCCAATTGTTATGTTAGTCGCTTCAATAGTAATATTTATGCTATATACTGGTGGATTTTTTGATGGAGGTAAAAGCGTATCACAAGCATTACAGGATACTGATTCTGTAACTGCCATGGTGTACGGTACATTCTTAACAATAGTAATATCTATGTTATGGTATAAGGTCAGAAAAGTTATTGGTATTCTTGAATCAATTGAAGCTGTTGTTGCAGGTATGAAGGCTATGCTTCCAGGTATTTTAATTCTAGTTCTAGCCTGGAGTATTGGTTCAGTTACGAGTGAACTAGGTACTGGCATGTTCCTAGCAGAAGTAGTAACAGAATCATTGCCTGCATGGACACTACCTATGGTGATATTTTTCGTTGCTTGTTTTATGGCCTTTGCAACTGGTACTTCATGGGGAACCTTTGCTATTATGATACCAATTGCTATTCCATTAGCAGTTTTTTCCGATACATCCATAGCTTTATGTATGGCTGCTTTATTAAGTGGAGCTGTATGGGGTGATCATAGTTCACCATTGTCAGATACCACAATTCTTTCATCTACCGGTGCAGGTTGTCCTCACGTTGATCACGTAAGGACACAAATCCCATATTCATCAACAGGTGCTGCAGCTGCATTAGTTGGCTTTATTGTTGCAGGAATAACTCAAAGTGTCATAGTTTCACTTATTGTATCAGTGGCTGTATTAATTGGATTAATTTACTTGTTCCATAAGTTTAACAAGGATGAAATCGAGAAAATTGATCAGCATATAGAGCAAGTAGATGCAAACCTGTAAATAATATTGAGGAATAAAAATTATCATTACAATAATTCTAGTAGTAGCTAGTAATATAGAGTTTCTGGGAGTTATTGTATGCATCAAAAGACTATGATTAGGTGTTAAGGGTAACCTTGCTATGGAAGATGTTAATAGCACCATAGAGAAATTGCCTAAAACATAGGTGTCGATGTATAATAAATATAAAAGACGGTGCAACAAATGGTTGCACCGTCTTTTTGTGTCATGTTTTAAATTTATACACACTCAAAATAGATGGCATAAGTTTTGCATTGAAAAAAGGTGAATGGGATGAGATGACCAGCACAATTGAAATAGGGGGAAAAAGAAAATGAGACACTATAAAGAGATTTCGTTATGGGAAAACATTACTGACGAGCAGTGGAATGACTGGAAATGGCAGGTCAGCAATCGTATAACTACTGTTGAAGAGCTTAAGCAAATCATAGACCTAAGTGAAAAGGAGGAAGATGGGGTAAAAAATTGTCTAAAAACCTTTAGGATGGCAATAACTCCATATTATGCTTCACTAATTGATAAAGATAATCCTAGTTGCCCCATTAGAAGGCAAGCAGTTCCTACTTATAATGAATTAAAGGGTTCTAAATGTGATTTAGAAGACCCATTAGATGAAGATGTTGATTCTCCTGTGCCATGTATAACCCATAGATATCCAGATAGGGTACTGTTTTTGGTAACTGATCAATGTTCCATGTACTGTAGACATTGTACCAGAAGACGTATGGCTGGTACTAATGATCAGGCAAGAAATAAAGATCAGATAGAAGCAGCAATTGAGTATATTAGGAATAATAATGTGGTTCGAGATGTCATAATTTCTGGTGGAGATGGGTTATTAATTTCTGATAGTCTTCTTGAAGATATTCTAAAAAAATTAAGGGATATTCCTCATGTTGAGATAATCAGGATTGGCACTAGAACTCCAGTTGTTATGCCCCAAAGGATAACACAAAGCCTATGTAATATGATCAAAAAATACCATCCTGTATGGGTCAATGTACACTTTAACCATCCAAATGAGGTAACTCCTGAAGCAAAAAAAGCTTGTGCTATGCTAAGCGATGCTGGCATTCCTTTGGGTAATCAAAGTGTATTACTAAAATCAGTAAATGACTGTCCGCTAGTAATGAAAAAATTATTACATGAGCTTTTAAAAATGCGTGTTAGACCATACTATGTATATCAATGTGATTTAGCTAAGGGAATCGAACATTTTAGAACTCCAGTTAGTGCTGGAATTCAAATGATGGAGTATTTAAGGGGACATACCTCAGGACTTGCGGTTCCTGTATTTGTTGTGGACGCTCCAAGAGGAGGGGGAAAAATACCTGTAATGCCCCAATACTTAATATCTCAATCTCCAAACAAGGTAATTCTGAGAAACTTTGAAGGTGGTTTATATAGCTATACACAACCAAAACATGAGATTGACCCTGAAAAACCTTGCGAACATTGCGGTGAGCATCATAATGACTATGATATGGGACTTGCAAAGATGTTAAATGGGCATACAGTTGCCATGGAGCCTGTAGTAAAAAGATAGCACAGGTAACTGCCCAAAAATGAGCAGGGCCCAAAAATGAGCACAATCGAGAAGTTTGCTTGAATACCTAGAAAATACTGAAAAATTATCCTGTAAATAATTAAGAACGCCTAGAAATGGGCGTTTTTTAACTTTTGTCCGATGACTATCACCGCTAGCCTTGCATGGGTTCAGCTATGCCCGTAAAACAAAACTTAGTTTACGTCAAATCTATTGTTCAAGGCGGAAGCTTTAATTGCGCTAATATTATCTACCTATGAAAATTATGCTTAATGATAGTGCAAGTTGGCAAGTTTCACTCCAAGACTTCCATCTTCTAGCCTTGTACTGGTATTTCTAAGCATTGCCGAAATCACAATGCTAGAACTACGGGCGTAAGGGGTGCTGTGTCCAGCCTTGCACACACTCAATACTAATGAACAAGTTCATAAGTGTTACTAGCGTGGATAACGGTTTTCCCTAAAGGATTAGCTTAGCTAAACATTTAATCTGCTGATTAAATAAAGTTTCCCTCTATAACCTTCAGATGGAGTAAAAATCATAGTACTAAAAAACATGGCATAGGGATTGCATTATAAGACATTATTAAGGTAGCCATAGTTAATTGTTCTTCCATAAGTATTGAAAAGATGAATTTAATGCAGAAAGAAGAATTGTACGAAAGGATATATGAAGTTATACTGGAAGATAGAGTTATACAATATGTCTAATAACATAAATTTGGGGACATTCCTCAGCCCTCAGAGGCTAAGTCAAAGGAGGTGTATCCCCATACATTATTTATTAAAGGAGGCAACATAGTGGCAAAATTTACATTTGAAGGACAACCTAGGTTAAAGCTTTTATCAGATTCACAAATTGAGAAAATTCATGATCAGGCAATTGCCCTGCTAGAAAAAACTGGAGTAAAGTTTGACTCAGAGGAAGCATTAAAAATATTAGAGGAGCATGGAGCAACTATAGACTATAATAAAAGGATTGCTAAAATTCCAGGACGGCTCGTAGAAAAGGCAATTAAAACAGCTCCAGAAGAAATTAAATTATTTAATAGACAAGGGGAATTAAGTGCAAATCTAAGTGGAAGTAATGTTTACTTTGATCCTGGTTCATGTGCTATTAGAATGATGGCATCAGATGGTATTACAACTAGGAGTTCACAGAGCCATGACTTAATTAAGATATCAAAGGTTACTGATGCATTAGATAATCTAGTGTTACAGAGTTCGGCTGTCACCCCATATGATGTTCCGAAAATTATTGGAGATAGCTTTAGACTCTACCTTTTATTAAAGAACTCACCAAAAGCAATTATAACAGGAGCTTTTACCATAAATGGTGTATCAAATATGAGAGATATGCTTGCAGTTGTTAGGGGTGGATACAAAGAGCTAGAAGAGAAACCACTAGCTGTTTTTGATATTTGTGCTTCTCCACCACTTAAGTGGACTCATATTAGCTCCCAAAACATTATTGATTGTGCCCGCTATGGTTTACCCCAAGAGTTTATTACCATGGCTATGCCAGGTGCTGCCTCTCCAGCAACTCTGGCAGGATCAGTACTTGTACAGGTGACAGAAACTCTGAGCGGTCTAACACTAGCACAATGTACCAAGGAAGGGGCCCCGTGTATTTATGGTAGTGCACCTGTAAGTTTTGACATGAGACACGGAACTACTCCAATGAGTGCTTTAGAGGCTACTATGATTGGCGCAGCATATGTCCAAATGGGTAAGTATTATGGCCTGCCAACCCATACCTATGCAGGTCTTAGTGATTCAAAACTCGTAGATGTACAGGCAGGCCTAGAAACTGCAATGAGCGGTATAATTGCCCAGTTAGCTGGAATTAATGTTATTTCTGGAGCTGGCATTTTGGATTTTGTGGGTTGTTTTAGTCTAGAAAAGCTAGTTATTGACAACGAAATATGTGGTATGGCTCTAAGATTAAATGAAGGTATCAGAGTAGATGATGAAACACTAGCAGTTGATTTGATCTCTGAGTTAGGACCTGGTGGAGATTATTTGCTGGCCGACCATACTCTAAGATGGTATAAAAAAGAGCCTTATTTACCTTCAAAGGTAATTGTTAGGAATAGCAACAGTTCCTGGGAAGCTGAAGGATCTAAGGGAAGCTTTACATTAGCTCAGGAAAAGGTAAAAGATATTTTAGAAAACCATGTTCCTGTTGGAATGAATACTGAACAGGAAAAGGAATTAGACAATATTGTTAGAGGTTTTATGAAGGAACATGATATTAAAGAAATACCTAATGGACCAATTTTATAACATACGCTTTGTCAAAGCATAATCGTCTACGCACATGGTTGAAAATTAACATTTAAAAGAAGGGTGGAACAAAACGTGAAACACAAACCTAAACTTAAGCTAGAGAAGTCACTTCAGATGTTTGAAGAAGCACAGCGCCTTTCCCCAGGAGGTTTAATGGGGATTCGTAGACCCTATAATTTTATACCAGGAGAATATCCGATTTTCATTGAACATGGATACGAAGGTCACATTGTTGATGTGGATGGCAACGATTATATAGATATGCTTTGCGGATATGGTCCAATTATACTGGGCTACAATGAAAAAGAAATAAATAATGCAGTAATTGAACAACTGGATAAAGGGTTCTGTTTTGCATTAGTTCAGCCTGTCCAAAACCAGCTTGAAAAAAGACTAGTTGAATTAATCCCATCAGCTGAAATGGCTATATTAGTGAAGACAGGCTCGGATGCAACAGGAGTAGCGGTCCGAATTGCAAGAGGTTATACTGAAAAAAATATAATTTTACGTTGTGGTTATCATGGTTGGCATGATTGGTGTGTGGAAGTAGAAGGCGGTGTACCAAGTGCAATAAGAGATTTAACACGTGAATTTCCCTATGGAGATTTAGATGCTCTGGAAAAACTGTTAAAAGATAATGCTAATGATGTTGCTGGAATTATCATAACTCCTGTAGGCCATCCTCTAGCAGCACCTGTTACAGCCCCTCCTGAAGGCTACTTAGAAGGGGTACGTGAACTTGCTGACAAATACAAGACCGTATTAATCTTTGATGAAATAAGAACTGGTTTCAGGGTAGCATTAGGAGGGGCCCAAGAAAGGTATGGTGTAACACCTGACCTTTCTACCTTTGGAAAAGCAATGGCCAATGGTTATGCTATAAGTGCATGTGTGGGCAAAGAAGAAATAATGAAGGTGGCAGAAAAAAAAGTTTTTATAAGTTCCACTTTCTTTCCTAACAGTCTAGAAATGACAGCTGCAATGAAGTGCATTGACATACTAGAAAGGGAAAAGGTTATGGAAAGCATTTGGAAACGCGGACAAATGTTTTTGGATAGTCTTAGTAGTATTGTGGAGAAGTCTCAGGTCCCTGCCTCAGTATCTGGAATACCACCAATGCCATTTTTAACCTTTGAAAAGGTAGATAATCGTTATAAAGAACGCAGAAACTGTTTCTATACAGAAACAATCCGTAGAAACCTATTTATTCAACCATACCATCATTGGTATATTGCCCATAGACATACCGACAAGGATCTCACTAATGCATTAGATGTAATAGGAGAAGCCTTGGAGGTTGTAAAAGAAAGATTTCCTCTAAAATAGAAGTAAAGGATTCTTTTTTTCACTAATTCTAAGGAATTAATTAAGTGGTTATATGGGGTGTATTGTGAGGGGGATCCGAAATGTCATTTGCTATAGAGAATATCTTTACAATAGAAAATTTAAAAGGTCTTAAATTGGTAGCTGGTGGAAAAGGCTTAGATAGACAGGTCAAATGGGTAACAATCCTGGAGGTTTTAGATGAATTAGCTTACTTGGATGAGGGAGACCTACTTGTGACAACAGGGTACGGACTTGCTGAAGATGAAGAACTGCAAAACACTTTAATAAACTTTCTAGCTGAAAGAGGTTTGGCAGGCATTGCAATTCAACCAGGATTTTCTCTTACAGAAATTCCAGCAGCTTTATTACGAGAAGCGGATAGACTGGGTTTTCCAGTTTTATATTTACCAAAGGATCTGTCCTTTAGTAGATTTACACGTCATATATTGAAGCATCTTATCAATCATCAATTCTATTTGCTTGAATATTCCCAGAGAATTTACAACCAACTAACTAAGCTAGTATTAAATAACCAGGGGCTAGATAGCATTGCTGAAAGCCTTGTAGCAATGATTGAAAGACCTGTTATTATATTAGATTTATTTTATAATCCAATTGCTGACGCTTTTCCTGAAACAAATCATTTTGAACCATGGGGTAATCTCTCGGATATAATAAGAAATGTAACATCACTTACAAGTATCAAGGCGCAAATTATTAGCTTACCAAATGACCGTCATCTTAGTCTAGTTCCCATTACTACAGGTTCTGAGGTTTTAGGCTATTTAGCTATTTTAAATCCAAAGAATCCCATGGAAGAAATGGATTCTATAGCAATAGAACATGCAGCAACCCTGGCTGCACTTGTTATTCTAAAAGAAACTGCAGTAAGAGAAACCAAAAACAGTCTAAAAGAGGACTTTCTTGAAGAAACCTTAAAGGGTATAAATTCCCCACAAATACTTGCAAAAAAAGCAGCAGCCTTTGGTTATGATAAAAGTAAGGGATACCATTTGGCCCTTTTTAATATGGGCAATTGGGACCTGCTTTCTAATACCCAAAGGGAAACTGAGATGTATCATCTTAAGAATTATCTTTTGTCCTCTATAGAGCATTGCATATCAAAATATGGCTTCAGGTATATGTATAAGTTTTCTTCTCCAGAAAAAATTCTACTTCTACTACAGGTAAGAAGTAAAAAAGAGCTGGCAGATGTTCAAAAAGTAATTGGGGAAATAATAAGTCTTATTAAAAACAAGTACACAGACATTAGCATTATGGCAGGTATAAGCAATTATTACAGTAAACTTGAGAGCCTGAGCTTGGCATACAAGGAAGCATCCAGAGCATTGGATTTAGCAAAGATTCACAATAAACCTATAACCCTATTTTCAGATATTGAAGTTTATAATTTATTCTATGAAATTTCCAAAAAGAACTTTTCCCAAAGCTTTTTTAAAGAGAAGTTAGGATTTCTAATAGAATATGACACAAAAAACAATTCACAACTAGTAACAACCTTAGAGTATTTTCTCAAGCATAACGGTAATTTACAAGAAACTTCAGCTAGTTTATATGTACATCGACATACATTAAGATATAGACTACAGAGGATTAAGGAAATTACAGGACTTGACCCGTTAGCCTCTGAAGATAGATTGAAATTGCAAATTGCTCTAATGTTATCAAAAGTAATATAAATGAGTCAAAAGAACACCTTCTTTAAAGCAGGTGTTCTTTTATCCGATGACTATTATCGCTAGCTTTGCATGGGTTCAGCTATGCCAACAAGATGGCTAGTTTTACTCCAAGACCCCCACTTCTCTTAAGGAAATGGGACACACCTGTGAGTAGAACCAGGAATGTCAAATCAGGTGGAGTAGAGTCTCCATCTGATTCCCATGTTCAGCTTTGACTGAACGAGTTTACTGCTGGAAAAATAATTTTTGGAACTTTATAGTTTCACTTAATAACCGATGTTGTTAAAATTTACAGTATCGGTTTGAGTTTTTATCATGGAAATCACATATTATAGAGTATAAATAAATAAAGGATTATAAAATTCTGCACCGAATCTGTGTAAAAGACTCTTAAGATAGGAAGTGAAAATTTTATGAGAGAATTTAGAGTTGAAAATAAGAAATTAAGAAATATTTGTGATCTAGATCAATTGGATTTTAAAACTACTAGTGAAGTAGATATTCTAGAAGGCATAATAGGCCAGGAAAGAGCTGTCAACGCAATGGATTTCGGTCTAAAAATCAATAACAAGGGCTATAACATTTATATGGCTGGATTAAATGGAACTGGGAAAACGAGTTATGCTAACTCATTGGCACATAAAATTGCTGTTGCTGGAGAAGTTCCTAATGATATATGTTATGTATATAATTATAAAGAACCTGATAGGCCCTTAATTATTGAAGTTTCTTCTGGACTTGGAGAGTCATTTGCAAAGGATATGGATAATCTGGTTGACATAATTAAGAAGGAAATACCCAAAGCCTTTGTAGGTGAAGAATTTGATACCCAAAGAAGAATGATTAGAGATAAATACCAAAAGGATACTAGTGAGCTATTACAAGAGTTGGATAAGATAGGAAAAGAAAAAGACTTTATTGTGCGTCAATCGGGTAAAGGGTTGGTAAGTGTTCCTTTGGTAAATGGCAAACCAATCGATCAAATGGATGAGGAATTAATAACTGATGAAATTACCAGGGAGATTCAGAACAAGCTTCCAGAAATGCAAAAGCTCTTGGATGAAGTAACAAGAAAGATTAAGTTGCTAGAAAAGGAGGCTTCAAGTGAGCTTGCTTCTATAGAAAAAAAAGTTGCTATGGCAGTAATAAAGCCAGAAATTGCGTTGGTTAGAGAAGCCTACAATGCTCATTCTAAAATACTGTCCTATTTAGATAATGTTGAAAAAGATATGGTGGATAATCTACAGGTCTTTAAGGTGAAAGAAGAGGACCAAAGTTTAAATCCGTTATTACCCCAATTGCAATTAGAAAACAATCTAATAAGATACAAGGTTAACCTATTTGTTAATAATGCTAAGCAAAAAGGTGCCCCTGTTGTATGTGAAACCAATCCAAACTATTATAACCTTTTTGGGAAAATTGAAGGAAAGGCTAATTTTGGAGGTATAAGTACAGACTTTACAATGATAAAATGTGGGTCGATCCATAAAGCAAATGGTGGTTACCTAATTATTCATGCCAATGAAATATTAAAAGATCCATTTGCCTGGGGTGCATTAAAGAGAACTTTAAAAGGGCAAGAGTCAATTATTGAAAATATTGGAGAACAATTTAAGATAATGCCTACTGCTACAATTAAACCAGAGGCCATGCCCATTAAAGTTAAGGTTATTTTAATAGGTAGCTCCCATATTCAGCAGCTACTTTACAGCTATGATGAAGATTTTAGTAAATTATTTAAGATTAGAGCCAACTTTGATACATCTATGGAGCGAAATCCTGATAATATACTTATGTACTCCCAGTTTATTAGTGCAGTATGTAAGCAGGAAAACCTTAAGGCATTTGATAAATCAGCAGTAGCGAGGGTAATAGAGTTTAGTTCAAGGTTAGCTGACCACCAGAAAAAACTTTCTACTAAATTTAACGAAACTGTAGAGATTGTATACGAAGCTAACGCATGGGCAGAAATTGAGAACAATGAATATGTTACTGCATACCATGTGGAAAAGGCTATCAATGAAAAAATAAATAGAGCTAATTTACTCGAAGAAAAGATTCAAGAAAATATGATTGAAGGGCAAATCCTCATTGAAACCCATGGAAGCACTATTGGTCAGATAAATGGGTTGTCAGTCTACAGTTTAGGTGATTATTCCTTTGGAAAGCCTTCTAGGATCACAGCTAGAGCATTTAAGGGAAAAAAGGGTCTTATAAATATTGATAGAGAAGTAAAAATGAGTGGTAAGATTTATGACAAAGGTGTTTTAATTCTTGCTGGCTATATAGGTGGCAAATTTGCACGAAATACACCACTAAGTATTACCGCAAGCATCTGTTTTGAACAAAACTATAGTGGTATAGACGGAGATAGTGCATCGTGTGCAGAACTTGTTGTACTACTTTCAGCTATTGTAGATATTCCGGTTAGACAGGATATAGCCATTACAGGTTCAATGAATCAGAGAGGTCAGGTCCAACCAATTGGTGGGGTAAATCAAAAGATCGAGGGATTCTATGGCTTATGTAAAGAAAGGGGACTCACCAAGACTCAGGGTGTAATAATCCCAAAACAGAATATTGATAATTTAATGTTGAATAACGAGGTTGTAGAGGACTGTAAAGCGGGAAATTTCCATATCTATGCAATCTCAGATGTTGAAGAAGCAATTGAAATCCTTACTGAAACCGCTCCTCATGAATTTTTTAAAATGGTTCAAAAAAAATTGGAGAAAATGGCAGAAAAAGAAGAGATCGAAGGTACCCTAGATTAAAGGATAAAACAAAGCCCTTATGTGCAGTTCAGTTTCAGTATAGCACATAAGGGCTTGCTTTTTAACTTAGATTATTGAATCGTAAGGGTGCTTTCATTAATATTTATATTAGAATTGGATTGTTCTTCTTCTACATTCTTAATAGGCACTCTTATTTGAACTGTAGTGCCCTGATCTGCGCTGGAGCAAATTCTTAAACCATAGTTAGGGCCATACAGGCTGATGAGCCTGTCATGAACATTACTCAAACCTACTCCATTTCCAGACCCATAGCCTGGTTGAAGGACAAGATGAATTTTTTCTTCAGGGATACCAACACCATCGTCAGAAACCATCATCACCAAATGGTCATCTTTCATAATCGCAGAAATTTTCAAAGTTCCTCCACCCACTTTAGGCGTTATTCCGTGCTTTACTGCATTTTCTACAATGGGTTGGAGACTCAAAAATGGTATTTTTAACCCCAGCAAACTATCATCAATTTCTTGAATAATTTTTAACGAATCTTCGAAGCGGGCCTTTTCCAAAGTTAAATAGGTTTCAATGCACTCCAGCTCTTCTCCTAAAGTTATATAGTGACCTCTTCTCCTGAGAGTTTGTCTGAAAAAGTCAGCCAGGTGAATTAAAAGCTGCCGTGATTTTTCAGGGTTAGTTCTACTATAAAGAACAATAGTGTTAATTGTATTGAAAAAGAAGTGTGGGTTTATCTGTGCATGTAAAGCATCAAGCCTTGCTTTAGTTAACAGTTGAGACTGCCTGTCAAGTTCAGCTAATTCAGTTTGCATACTTAGTAACTGGCCAATACCTAGTGCAAGTCTAATTGAATGATCAGAAAGGGGTCCCGGCCTTGTATCATACAATTTTAAAGTCCCTATAACTTTACCCTTTACCTTTAAGGGCACAATTATTACTGCTCCTAATGGACACTGGCAATCCTTAACTGGGCAGTTAAAGCCTTCAGAAGTTTCAATTACTTGATATTCTCCCGTCTTTAATACATCCTTAGTTGCTGAAGTCACGATAGGATCACCAGGTCTGTGTCTTTCACATCCAATACCTATAAAAGCAAGTATTTTATCCTTATCAGTTATTGCAACCGCAGGAAGCTCACTAATTTTTTTGATTATTTCCGCAGTATTCTGAGCTGTGTTCTCATCTAAGCCGCGCCTTAGGTATGGTAAAGTTTCATGGGCAATGAAAAGGCTGGTATTGGTAGCTTGTCTGTTTTCATCTTGACTTTTAAAAGGTTTTGTGTATAACTTAAGTATTAACCAGAAGAAAGTAACATTTACAGGAATTAATAGAAGTGCTTTTAAAGTTATTTCTAAAGGAATTACAATAAGAAAGAATGCTTCTATGAGAGAAAATATTATTATGAATAAAACAATTCTGGCATTTTGCATTTGAGTTCCTCCACTTTTAAGTCGTTAATTATTATGATGCATAATTCCCCTTTTTGTCAAACAACTCCTGCAAAAAGAAACATTTAAGAAGGATTTAACGAGATAATGTTGAAAATTATTAGTGTTAGATATTTACCTAAATAAGATAGTCTAAGACTACTTCGTAATACTAGCTACTGAAAAATGTATAATTTCTGATAGTAAAAGTAAAGGAGAGAAAGATTAAGTGGTAAAAGGGATAGGTACTGATATTGTAAGTATACACAGAATTAAGGCCTCAGTTATTAAGTTTAAAGAAAAGTTTCAAAGTAAAATTTTTACATTCGATGAATGGAATTATTGTTGGAACAAAAAAAACCCATTTCCATCCTTGGCTGCACGCTTTGCTGCAAAGGAAGCAGTATTAAAAGCATTAGGAACAGGAAAGGGGAAGATAAGTTGGCTGGATATTGAGGTTAAACTAGATAGTAAGGGAAAACCAAGCATTAACTTATGCGGATCAGCAGCTGAATCAGCCAGATCCCAATATATTAGTTGTTTTAATTTAAGTTTGTCACATTGCTCTGAATATGCGGTAGCCTTTGTAGTAGCCGAATAGGGGGAAAAGAATTGAAACTTGTTACTTCTAATGAAATGATGAATTTAGACAATATTGCTATTAATAAGTATTCTATACCTGGTATTGTTTTAATGGAGAATGCAGGTTTACAAGTGGTGCACAAGATAAAGCAACTATTTAACTACTTTTTAGAAAATAAAAGGATTATGATTTTTTGTGGTAAGGGAAACAATGGAGGAGACGGAATGGTCATTGCTCGGCATCTAATAAACAAAGGTGCTGATGTGAAGGTTTTTTTGCTTAGTAGTCCATCAGAGATAAAAGGTGATGCAGCTACAAACCTAAAAATCCTCCAATCCATGGGAGTGAGAATATATCCAATTATTAATGAGAAGGATCTACACAGAGTTAATATCGCAATGATTTATTCGGACTTAATTGTAGATGCTATTTATGGTACGGGATTTAAGGGAGAAGCTAAAGGAATATCTACAAGTCTCATAAAACTCATAAATGAATCAAAAAAAATAGTATTAAGTGTAGATTTACCCTCAGGTTTAGAAGCTGACACAGGAGAAGTTTGCGGAGAATGTATTAAAGCTACCCATACAATTACTTTTGGATTGCCAAAAATTGGTCTCTATTTAGAGCCAGGATGTAGATTTAGCGGACAGATAGAAGTTGTAGATATCTCACTACCACAAAAGTTATTTAATCAGAATTCCTTAAATAGGGAACTAATAACTTTAGATTGGGTAAAAAGTAAGCTAACTAAAAGGGAGTCAAACACACATAAAGGCAACTACGGTCACGTACTTGTAGTAGGTGGTTCTCCTGGAATGACGGGTGCTGTATACTTAGCAGCTACTGGGGCATTAAAAGCAGGAGCTGGTCTTGTAACAGCAGCGATTCCTCGCTCATTAAATTCCATACTTGAACAAAAACTTACCGAGGTTATGACAAAACCATTGCCTGAAAATGATAAGGGCTTTCTTGGGAGAGATTCCTTAGAACCAATCTTGGAGATGATTAAATCTGTAGATACTATAGTTATAGGCCCTGGAATGAGTGTTTCAATTGAAGGAGAAACCTTATTAAAAGAATTAATGCCTCAAATAAAAATTCCCATCGTTCTTGATGCTGATGGTTTAAACCTTTTGAGTAGAATTGTAGCAAGTGATAAAGAGTTTCTAAAAAAAATACAAGCAGAGATTATATTTACACCACATCCAGGAGAAATGGCACGTCTATGTCAAATCAATATCCAGGAAATTCAAAAAGACAGATTAACCATTGGAGAAAAATTTGCGAAAGAGTGGGGTGTAATCCTTGTATTAAAAGGATCTAAAACACTTATTGCTTCTCCAAAGGGTAAGACTTTTTTAAATATTACCGGAAACCCAGGAATGAGTACAGGAGGGACAGGTGATGTCCTGGCGGGTATAATAGGGGCCCTTTTAGGTCAAGGTTTTAATATGGATACAGCTGCAGCTATGGGTGTATTTCTTCATGGTTATGCTGCAGATAAGGCTGTTAAACAAACAGGTGAGTATTCTCTGACAGCCATGGATATTATTGATTATCTTCCTATAGTCTTAATGGAAATAAGTGAAGGTGAATAATTTGCGACCAGTTAAAGCAGAAATAAATCTTAATAATCTAGCCCACAACATAAGGGAATTAAGAAAAAGGTCAATGTCTAAAAACTTTATGGCTGTTGTAAAAGCTGATGGTTATGGACACGGTGCTGTTCCAGTTGCTAAAATCTCTCTTAATAATGGTGCAGATAATTTGGGAGTTGCTACAATTCAAGAAGGTATAGAATTAAGGGAAGCAGGTATCAAGGTTCCTATTTTAATTTTTGGATGGACCCCCGATGAGTATGCAGAGTATCTCCCCAAGTATAAGCTTACACAGACTGTGTTTTCATTTACGCAAGCTGAAAGGCTTTCTAGTGCAGTAAAAAAAATTGGGGAACAGGTGGACGTTCATTTAAAGATCGATACTGGTATGAATAGACTTGGATTTCAAATTAATCAGAAGTCCAAAGAGGAAATCAAAAAAATATTTTCTTTTAATAGCATTAATGTATTAGGGATATTTACACATTTTGCTGAAGCTGATAATAGGGCTTCGAACTATACAATTAATCAATATAAAAATTTCAAGAAATTCCTACTGGAGTTAGAAAGCTATGGATTAAAGTTTCCCGTTAGGCATTGTGCTAATAGTGCTGCGATTATTGATTACCCTAGTACACATATGGATATGGTTAGAGCAGGCATAAGCATCTATGGATTTTATCCTGACTTGATTATGAAAGACATGATTAAATTAAAACCTGTAATGAGATTACTAGCAAGAATCGCTCACATAAAGAATATTAGTGCGGGTGAAACAGTTAGCTATGGCCGGACCTTTGGGGCCCAGCAGAATAGGAAGATTGCTACAATTCCTGTGGGTTATGCTGATGGATATAATAGATTGTTATCAAATAAAGGTAAGGTTATAATAGGAGATAGTTTTGCTCCAGTAGTAGGTAGGGTATGTATGGATCAGTTTATGGTGGATATAACTCATATTGAAGAAAATATACAACCTGGAGACGAAGTGATTCTCTTTGGAGAGAATGATAACGGTATACAGGTTAGTGTTGATGAAATTGCAGATATAACAGGAACCATTAATTACGAGATAGTTTGTATGGTTAATAAAAGAGTACCTAGAGTCTATCTTCAGTGAACTCGTTCAGCTAAAGCTGAACATTTTAACCCACAATAACCGGTGTGTCCCTTACCTTATAACTTAATGCAATAAAATGATATTTACTATTGTATATAATTAAAAATTTAGGAAACAAATATATAGGAGAGAACATTATGAATCTGCTAAAGGAAAAAATACTTGAAGAAGGTCACGTATTATCGGCAAACATTTTAAAGGTGGACTCCTTTCTAAACCATCAAATGGATCCCGTCTTGATGTATAAGATTGGAGAAGAATTTGCAAAAAGGTTTGAAGGAGAAATAATAACCAAAGTTTTAACTGTTGAAGCATCAGGTATTGCTGCAGCATTAATGACAGGGTTGGTTTTAGGAGTTCCTGTTGTTTTTGCGAAAAAGAAGAAGCCCTCCACTATGGATGGAGCATTTTTTAGTGGTAGGATTCATTCGTTCACAAAGAATGAGACAGTAGATATAGTTGTAGCTTCCAAGTATTTAAAAAGTGAAGATAGGGTATTGATAATTGATGATTTTTTAGCTACAGGTGAAGCTGCAAAAGGTATGATTGAAATAGCTCGCCAGGCAGCCTGCCACTTAGTTGGTGTTGGTATTTGTATTGAGAAATCCTTCCAGGATGGAGGTAAACAACTAAGGGAAATTGGTGTAAGGGTTGAAACACTAGTAAGCATAAATGCTTTGACTAATGGAAAAGTTGACTTTGTATAAAATTATTGTTATTATTTGTTCTTGAACACGTATAGCATAAAGGATATAATAGAGTATAGCATATGCAAAGAAGTATTTGTTGCAGGGGGTGCCCTTATTGTCGCATGTCAAAAGAATCATGATTAGTATACCAGAAAACTTATTAAAAGAAGTAGATGGACTAGCTAATAGAGAAAAGAGAAATCGTAGTGAATTTATAAGGGAAGCGATGAAGTTGTATATATCTGAGCAAAACAAAAGAGGTATTAGAGAGCAAATGAAAAAAGGTTATCAAGAAATGGCTCAGATTAACTTACATTTAGCTGTAGAAAACTACGAAGTAGAAAACGAAGCACAAGAATATTACGAAGAGAAATTAGCGGAGTGTAAATAAGATGCATGTCAGAAGAGGAGATATATTTTATGCCCAACTAAATCCAGTTGTTGGTTCAGAGCAAGGTGGAACACGACCTGTTCTTATCATTCAAAATGATATTGGTAACCAATATAGTCCTACCACTATTGTGCTGGCAATCACTTCACAAATTTCTAAAGCTAAGTTGCCAACCCATATAGAAATGCCCAGTTCTAAAAGCGGGCTTGAAAAGAATTCTGTTATTCTTGCGGAACAAATACGTACTATTGACAAAAGCCGCTTAAAACACAAAGTAGCTTTTTTAGATGAGGAGTTCATGGTTAAGGTTGATCAAGCACTGGAAATAAGTCTAGGTTTAACTGAGGTTTAAAAGTTTTCCGTGTCTACTTAGATGTAGGCATTTTTATTTTCCCCTTGGAATATTTTAATTAACAGGGGGGGATAAAAATGGCTGCACCAAAGATTGGTATTACTTGTGGTGAAGATATTAAAGAAGGGAAAGTATTTATAACTAATTATTATTTAAGGTGTGTGCAAAGGGCTGGAGCTACTCCCTTGTTGATACCATCAATAGAAAAAAATATTAATGATTATCTGTCCAGCCTTGATGGGATAATTTTATCAGGTGGAGTTGATGTGGATCCATTTTATTTTAATCAAGAGCCTATAATTGGAATGGGTGAAATTACACCAGGAAGAGACAACTTTGAAATTAAGCTAGTCCAAGCTGCAGTTATACTGGATATACCTATTTTAGCAATTTGTAGGGGTGTTCAAGTATTAAATATTGCTCTTGGAGGTAATATATATCAAGATATATTACTCCAGGTACCGGGAGTATATCAACATTCACAAAATGCTCCCAGATGGTATCCAACACACACGATACATATTATTAGAGACTCTTTGTTAGGACATATATTTAAATCAGATACCGCAAAAGTAAACTCATTTCATCACCAAGCTGTGAGTACCTTGGGTGAAGGAGTGGTTTCCATTGCCAAAAGTTTAGATGGGATTGTGGAAGCAATTACAATGCCAGGTAAAGAGTTTGTTCTTGGGGTACAGTGGCATCCAGAATGCATGGCAGATAAATTCAAGGAGCAACAGCAGATTTTCAATGAATTTGTTAGAGCTTGTACAACATGATATATACCTATAATAATATTGAATAGAATAGTAAGGAAGTGATATTTTGCTGGCATTAACTAATGGTAGGATAATTACAATAACTGGCCCAATATATGAAAAAGGAACAGTACTTGTAGATGGAGAAAAGATAAAGCAAGTAGGTAGTATTACAGATGTAAAGATACCATCTGACAGTAAAATTATAGATCTTGAGGGCAGTACAGTTATTCCTGGTTTCATTGAGAGCCACTGCCATGTGGGTATCATGGAAGAGATGTATAGGATCGAAGGTGATGACTTAAATGAAACTACTAATCCAATCACACCTACCTTAAGAGCTATTGATGCGGTTTATCCAGGGGATTTGGCTTTTAAAGATGCCCTTCAAGCAGGCGTAACTACTATACATATATTACCTGGAAGTGCTAATGTAATAGGTGGAACCACTCTTATCATGAAGACCCATGGACTAATTATTGATAAGATGGCAGTCAATACCTGTGCTGGACTAAAGATTGCTTTTGGTGAAAACCCTAAACTGGTTTATGGAGAGCAGTCAAAAGCACCCAAAACAAGGATGGCTACTGCAGCTTTACTAAGAGAACAGTTTGTAAAGGCAATTTACTATAGAGATAAGCATCAAAAGGCTAAATGGGACCCAGATAAAAAACCGGAAAGAAATTTAGCTATGGAAATGATAAATCTTGTATTAGACGGAACGATTCCATTAAGAGCTCATGCACATAGAACTGATGATATCATGACAGCTATTAGAATTGCAGAGGAATTTAAAGTAAATATCATTATAGAGCATGGAACAGAAGCCCATCTAATTGCAGAAGAGATTGTCAAGAGAAAGATTCCTGTGGTTACCGGACCTAGCTTTACATCCAGGGCTAAGGTTGAAATGGGTCAAAGGACATTTAAGACTCCCGGAGTTTTGGCTAAAAAAGGAGTTAAGGTAGCCATTATGACAGATCACCCTGTAATCCCCATAGAATATCTCCCACTATGTGCTGCTTTAGCACTTAAGGCAGGTATGGATTCTGAGGAGGCATTGAAGTCGATTACAATAAATGCTGCTGAGATACTGGGAATAGCTGATAGAGTTGGTAGTATAGCTGAAGGTAAGGACGCTGACCTGGTTGTTATGGATGGCGATCCACTCGAGATAAAAACCAAAGTTAAGGAAGTTTTTATAAATGGTAATTCAGTTTATAAAAACTAAATAATACTTAATGAAACCCACTACCTTGGTGGGTTTTTCCGTTGCCTTTGTTTGCCCTAAATGTTAAAGATTGGTGTAATCTAAGTTTTCTTTGCTTTCTTGATGATGTTTGGATAATATAGGACATAAAAGAGGTTTTACAGGGAAAACTTCTCAATATCCGGTAATCAGTTTTAGGAGGCCACTAATGATAAAAATCCATGTTAATAACGAAAAAGAAACTATGAAACTAGGACAAGTTATAGGGAACTACATTGTCCCTGGTATGGTTATTTGTCTTCAGGGTGATTTAGGTACTGGAAAAACAACTCTGACTAAGGGAATTGTAAAAGGGTTTGGGATAAATGATTCTGTAACTAGTCCTACCTTTACAATCATTAATCAGTATGAGGGTAAAAATAATTTATACCATATTGATACATACAGGATAGAAAGTAGTGAGGAAATGATTGATTTGGGAGTGGAAGATTACCTTCCTGCAAATGATGGAGTTACAGTTGTTGAGTGGCCTGAGTTAATTGAAAATTTGTTGCCTAAAGATCGGATAATTCTATCCTTTTTTGCTAAAGGAGATAATCAAAGGGATATTAGCATTTACATTAAAGGAGATAATCCTGATTATGAAAAGTTCTTACAGGAGTTGAATAAACATGATAGTATTGGGAATTGATAGTTCTACACAAGTAAATACAGTTGCTTTGATTGACCATGGAAGATTATTAACCGAAACAATAATGAACACCCGAAAGAACCATTCTCAGAGGCTTATGCCTACGATAGATATGATTCTAAAAGAAGTAGGTATAAACATTACTGATATTGATGGCGTAGCAGTCTCCTCAGGACCAGGTTCATTCACGGGTTTAAGAATTGGCATGACAACTGCAAAGGCCATTGCCTGGTCTCTTAATAAGCCTCTGGTAGGGATACCTAGTCTTGACGGAATTGCGTATAATGCTCAAGGAGTATCAGGAATTATCTGTCCCATATTAAATGCGCGAAGAAATGAAGTGTATACCGCTCTTTATAGAATTAAAAATGGAGAATTAGAACGACTTTGTGACTATATGGTAATTGATCCAGTTAAGTTAATAAAAAAATTAGATGCCAATGAGGGGCAGATCACATTATTAGGAGATGCAATAGAGGAATTTGCTTTAGTGTTTGAGAAAAATCTTGGAGACAGACTTACAATTCCCACATCAGCAAATAGGCTGCCAAGAGCTTCTCAGGTTGCCTATCTTGGTTGGAAACGTCTCCTAAAGGGAGAAACAGACAATGTAATTAATCTATCCCCGCTATATATAAGAAAGTCAGACGCAGAAATGAAACTGGATCAAAGGAAACGGAGTACATAAATGGCTGAAGAATACTCAATTAGAAAAATGACATTTCAAGATATAGACCAGGTACTAGAAGTTGAAAATCTCTCCTTTCCGAGCCCTTGGTCAAGGAGCTCTTTCGAAGCGGAGATAAATGATAATTTGTTTGCTCATTATTATGTGGTTTTTAAAGATCATAAAGTAGTAGGTTATGCAGGCATGTGGATGATTATTGATGAAGCGCACGTGACAAATATTGCAGTTCATCCAGAATTTAGAGGATTGAATTTTGGCAAGAGACTTACCCAAACACTTATTATGCAGGCATTTAGGCAGGGTGCTAATAGGATTACTCTAGAAGTAAGGGTATCTAACTTAATAGCTAGAAATCTATACAAGGACTTAGGCTTTAATGAAGCTGGGATTCGCAAGGGTTATTATTCCGATAACAATGAAAATGCTATTATAATGTGGAAGAATATTCTAGTAAGTGGTGATGAACCAGGAGGTGATATACTATGCTAATTCTAGGAATTGAGACTAGCTGTGACGAAACATCTGCAGCTGTAATAAAAGATGGTAAGACTATCTTGAGTAATATAATATCTAGTCAGATTAGTACCCATCAGCCTTACGGAGGTGTTGTTCCGGAGATTGCATCAAGAAAACACTTGGAAAACATAATACCTGTTATTAATGGGGCTATGGAGCAGGCCGATGTGACTTTTGAAAAAATTGGAGGAATAGCTGTAACCTATGGGCCTGGGTTAGTGGGAGCACTATTAGTTGGAGTTTCTGCTGCTAAAGCGCTTGCGTATTCTCTCAATAAGCCTTTAATTGGTGTGAATCATCTTGATGGTCACATTTATGCTAACTTTCTGGAGCATAACTTAGATATGCCACTTGTATGTTTGGTAGTATCAGGTGGTCATACAAGCCTTATTTATATGGAAGATCATGATAAAAGAACACTTTTGGGAGCAACAAGAGATGATGCAGCTGGAGAAGTATTTGATAAAATTGCACGTAAGATGAATTTGGGATATCCAGGGGGGCCCGCTATTGAAGAAATAGCTACAAAAGGACAGCCACTAATTGATTTTCCAAGATCGTGGCTTGAGCCTGATAGCTTTGATTTTAGCTTTAGTGGTTTAAAAACCTCTGTAATAAATTATATGCATAAGAAAGAGCAGATAGGAGAGGAGGTAAGTGTTCCTGATATAGCTGCAAGCTTTCAAGAGGCCATTTTTGAAGTTCTAATAACTAAAACCATCAAGGCTGCAGAAATGAAAAGAGTTAAAACCATAGTGCTAGCCGGTGGAGTTGCTGCCAATTCAAATTTAAAGAACAAGATGACAGATCAGGCCAATGAGTTAGGCATTAAGGTGTATTTTCCATCAACAATTTTATGTACAGATAATGCTGCTATGATAGCTTGCGCTGGACATTATAATTTATTAAAAGGTCAGACAGCAAATTTGGAACTTAATGCAGTTCCTAATTTACAAATGTCCTTAACCTCTATTTAAGAGGATGCTAGACCCACCTTCAAACTATCATTACTAATAAGGATAGTTCATGGGAGTGGGCTTTTTTACTTAATAAGAAAGTCTGGTGATAATATGCAATCATTTAGTAAATTTATTGATGATAGGTTTAAAATGTTTCCTCCAAAAGATGAAGTATCTGTTCAGGGAGAACCTGTTAAACCATTACGTAGTGGTGATCATGTAGTAATCGTTGGCGGGGGCATAGCTGGAAGCGCATTAGCGAGACGTCTGTTAATGCTCATGGAAAAAGAAGATCTAGATATTAGAATAACCATCATTAACACCATTAGCTGTAATTACTGTGGGGGCTTAATAACCAACCTTGCCCTCAGGACTTTTAATGATGTGTATAAACTGAGAATTCCAAAAGATGTGGTGCTAACTAGGATTAAGGACCTTGCATATATAAACAGGGCTGGAACTATTAATATTGATATTGACTATACCATGCTTGGTGTGTTAAGAACCAGCAGGTTTAATGTGCTTGGTTTTGATGATGCCTTTAAACAGATGATAACTCGGGGTTTATCAGACAAAGTAGAGAAGGCTTTGACCATTATTGAGCCTGCTAAAGTAATTGACATTATTTCCGGAGAACAACTTAATAAAAAGTGGAAAATTTGTTATGAGGAATTAAATTCACTAGGGGAGAGCATTAAAAAGGAAATGGAGGCAGATTTTCTTGCAATTGCGGGTGGACTGAAAATGCTTAACCAACCTGTCTTGAAAAAGTTTATGCAATTGACAGGATATCAACCACCACCCCTTATGCCAGCAAGTGTAACAGAAATAGATACTAGTAATGCCAAAGTTAATATTATGGATGATAAGCTTTATATAGTTGATGGGATAATTCCGGGAGCTGTTTTAGGATTAGTTTCCAAGGGTAAAAATTGGCTTACATTGACTTCACTAGGTAAGAAAATAACTAAAAATGAACTGGACATTATATTCAAACATCCTGTAGTGAAAGAGCACCTTGATTTACCTGAAATCTCCGGGCATTTAAGATGTAAATGCATATGCAAAGCAAATGTCTACATAGGAGCAGCCGAGAACTTTTATGGTGATAATTGGGCTATAATTGGGGACTTAAATGGTTTGGGTAGAGTGTTAAAGGATGGTTACCTAGCATCGCTTCTTAGCGGAAAATTAGTTGCAGAGACCTTAATATATATTGGTAAAGATAGGCATAGCCTGCATGATAATTATTATAAAGCAATAAAGAGGATTAGGAATGATAACCACGTTGGCATAGGATTGTTTAAATTAAACACAATATTAAGCCGAAGTAGTTTTTTTAATAGGTTTCTAATACGCTCTGCTAACATAGAAAAGGAAAAGCATCAAAATAGTGGCCCTCTAATTGTAGCGCTACGGGCATTAATGACAGGTGATTTACCGTATAAATGGATAACCGTCTTATTTATTCAGGGGATACTTAAAAGGATATTAACTCCCTGGAAATTTCTAAATAAACACAAGCTGCGAACAAATAGGAATTAAGTCCTATCTATACTACATTAACAAATGACAATTGTGATAAATGTGGAAAACTGCCCTAGGTTTTGGGGCTCAATTATCTTGACTGTGGATGATAAAATATGGAATATAGGTTCGATTGCCTGTGGATATGTGGACAAATACTGTGGATAAAGAGTATCCCGTAGTATATATTGTGGAAAGAAGGTTGACATAAAAAGTGGAAATGGGTTATCAAAAACAATTACTATTACAAAATGCACAATCATTTAATATATTACCAGTAACCTCGATATGCAATACTTCCTGTATTTTTTGTTCTCATAAACAAAATCCAACTAGTGTACAGACATATAGATTTGGTAATCTTTCAATAGAAGATATAGAGTTAATACTACCCTTTTTAGATGACAATAGGAAGATATTTATAGGTGAGTCTGCCACCAGGCTTATAGAAGGTGAGCCTTTTTGTAATCCTGATTTCAAGGAGATATTATGCAAATTAAGAAAGATGTATCCAGATACTTCATTATCAATTACTACTAATGGTAGTTTGCTTGACCAGGAGTGGTTCAAGTTTTTAGCAGATATTAAACCATTGGAAATTAATTATTCTATAAACTGTATAAATGCAAATCTTAGAAAAACTATTATGGGTATGGATAAATCTAATAATCCAAAATATGTCCTGGAAAACCTTGGAAAGCATTCTATTAAATACCATGGAAGCTTGGTAGCCATGAACTGGTTAACTGGATGGGAAGATATGGAGGAAACAGTATCTTTAGCGGAAAAGAATGCTGGTTCAACAATGCGTATTTTTTTGCCTGGCTATACCAAGCTGGCATCAGAGAAGATTAGGTTTCAAGAGGGTTATTTACAAGAGTTAAAATATAATGTTCAAAGGCTTAGATCAATATATACCATTCCAATAACATTAGAACCTCCTCTATTAACTACACTAAATCCACAAGTAGTGGGGGTTATCAAAAATTCCCCAGCTGATATTTATGGTGTTTCCAAAGAGGACATCATAAAAGAAGTGGATGGTATTAATCTTTTAACAAGGGTTGATGCTTTTAATCTTATAAAAAAGAAGAAAAACCCTAAATTAAAGATTGAGAGAAATGGTTCAGAAGTTTACGTAGAAATGAAAAAAGAGCAAGGGGAAATGTCTGGTCTTGTGATGGATTATGATGTAGAAAGTTCTTTAAAAAAGGATATTAAAAGAGTATCCAATAAATATAGAATGGGTAGAACATGGATTTTAGCATCTAAGTTAGGAGCTCCAATTCTAAATGAGCTTATAAAAGGTATCGATGCAAATATAGAAATAGTTCAAACAGAGAGTGTTTTTTTTGGTGGTTCAATTATGTCGGCTGGGTTACTAACAGTTCAAGATTTTTTGACAACCTTTGAGAGAACCAAAAATGAAGTGACAAGCTATGATGTCTTAGTAGTGCCCAGCATAGCTTTTGACCATCTAGGTAGAGACTTAGTAGGCAAATTCTATGGTGAGATCGAAGCAGAAACAGGTGTAAAGACAATAACCCTTTGAATAGACTCTTAAAACCTTAAGAGCCTATTTTTTTTGCACTATCAAAAAGATTTCATTGTCCTTTCCATGGTTTCCATGTACTTTAAGGAGCAATTGCTTTATTCTTTTAATATCGTAGGTTATTTGTAACCTTTAGTGTATTTTAGTGGTATTTTAACTAAAGGAATTTATAAACCATTGTCGAATACCATATTTTATAGGTTTTTTTCTGGAAACCATGGATTTATTATTCTAAAATTAATATGAAAATTGAATTTATCCGATGACTATCACCGCTAAGACTCCCATCTTCTATAAGTGGGAGATAAGCGGTGCTATGTCCCTGGATATCGGTTTCTAACCTTCAGATGGAGTAAAAACTCCACCTGAAGTCAAGAATCCTGTTTATAGTAATTTATCCAGAGTTTAATTTTAGTTTAGTGATGGAAGGAGGTAAAAATATGTGTCAATGCTGCTGTTCAACTGAAAAAGTTGTAGATCCCAAGATGGTACAATTAGAAGAGGTGCTGCAAAAGTACAGCGGTAAAAAGGGAGCTTTAATACCAGTAATGCAGGAAGCCCAAGAAATCTATGGCTATCTTCCCGAAGAGGCCATGGTACAAATTGGAAAAGGGCTTAAAATTCCTGCAAGCAAGATATTTGGTGTAGCTACTTTTTATGCTCAGTTTCACCTAAAGCCAAGGGGCAAAAACATCATTAGAGTTTGCCTTGGAACTGCCTGTCACGTAAAAGGTGGAGCGAAGATAATGGAAAAGGTAGAGGAGACTTTAAAAATTGGTGATGGTGAAACAACAGAGGATTTACTATTTACGTTAGAGTCAGTTGCCTGTATCGGAGCATGTGGTTTGGCTCCAGTAATAATGATTAACGATGATACTCATGCCAGGTTAACTCCTGATTTAGTATCAAAAGTTTTAAAGCAATACAAGTAAGGAGGTGCAAATAGATGATAAGTTTGAATGAAAAAAGAATAGAACTTAAAAAGGAACAAGGCATTGTAAATAAACCTAAAGTGATTGTAGGAATGGGTACTTGTGGAATTGCTGCTGGTGCTAACAAGGTTTATGATGTTTTTAAGAAAGAAATTACGAAAAAAGGTTTAGATGTGGATTTAACTTATACAAGCTGCCTAGGTGTTTGCTACTGTGAAGTAAATGTAGAAATACAATTACCAGATGGATCAAAGGTAATTTATGGCGATATTACTGAGGAACTTGTCCCTAGTCTAGTTGAAGAGCACTTAGAAAAGGGTCAGGTTGTTAAAGAAAAAGCTGTAGCTCAAACTGGAAGTAAAGTAGTTGAAGGCGTTCCCGAAATAAACACATTAGACTTTTACTCCAAACAAAAAAGAGGAGTCTTGAAAAACTGTGGGCAAATGAATCCTGACAGCATTGATGAGTATATAGCAAATGATGGTTACATTGGTTTGGAAAGTGTATTGTCAGGAATGAGCCAAGAAACAGCTATAGAAGAAGTAAAAACTAGTGGTCTTCGTGGCAGAGGTGGCGGAGGCTTCCCAACTGGCTTAAAATGGCAGTTCACCTTTAAAGCAGAAGGCGATAAAAAATATGTTGTTTGTAATGCTGATGAGGGTGACCCAGGAGCATTCATGGATAGAAGTGTCCTAGAAGGAGATCCTCATGCTCTTATTGAGGGGATGCTTATATGTGGTTATGCAGTAGGTGCTTCAGAAGGATATGTTTATGTTAGAGCGGAATACCCACTAGCAATTAAAAGACTGACAAACGCTATTAAAAAAGCCGAGGAATATAATCTCCTAGGTAAAAATATTATGGGTACCGATTTCAATTTTGAATTGCATATTAAAGCTGGAGCAGGAGCATTTGTGTGTGGAGAAGAAACTGCGTTATTAGCGTCAATTGAAGGGGAAAGGGGTATGCCCAGAGTAAGGCCTCCATTCCCAGCAGTAAAGGGCTTGTGGGGTAAACCAACGAATATCAACAATGTTGAATCTTATGCAAATGTGCCACAGATATTTAGAATTGGTGGTAGTGAATATGCTAAGGTAGGTACTGAAAAAAGTAAAGGTACAAAGGTATTTGCCATCACAGGTAAGGTTAATAGAACTGGCCTGGCTGAAGTTCCAATGGGAATTAAGTTAAGAGATATCATCTTTGGTATAGCAGGTGGTATCCAGGACGACAAAGAATTCAAAGCAGTACAAATTGGTGGACCCTCGGGTGGATGTATTCCTACAAAACTCTTAGATTTACCCGTAGATTATGATTCACTAGTTGAAGTGGGTGCCATGATGGGCTCAGGTGGTCTGGTTGTCATGGATGAAAATACATGTATGGTTGACTTGGCAAGATTCTTCTTGAACTTTACTCAAAAGGAATCATGTGGGAAATGTACCCCCTGTAGGGAAGGTACCAAGAGGATGCTTGAAATATTAATCAAGATTACCGAAGGTCAAGGCAAGCCTGAAGATATTGAAACATTAAAAAGACTTGGCAAAAATATTAAAAGCACAGCATTATGTGGATTAGGTCAAACAGCACCGAATCCAGTACTGTCAACATTAAGATATTTTGAAGATGAATACTGGGCACATATCAATGACAAAAAGTGTCCTGCAGGAGTATGTAAAAAACTTATAACTTACGGAATCAATGAAGAGCTTTGTAATGGATGTACCCTATGTGCAAGAAATTGCCCTGTTGATGCAATTACAGGTGAAAAGAAAGAAACTCATTACATCGATCCTGACAAATGTACAAGATGTGGTGTTTGTATCACCAAGTGTAAAAAAGGTGCTATTTATTTAGCTTAGACTCGCAGTTAGAGTATATAGGGGAGAAATAGAGTAAAAAAAGGAGGGTATCTAAAATGGGTAATGTATCCTTAACCATTGATGGGAAACAGGTACAGGTACCTTCAGGAATTACAGTTCTTGAGGCAGCTCGCCTTATAGGAATAAATATTCCCAGCTTATGTTATGATAGGGAATTGACAAAGCCTGGAGCTTGTCGTATATGTGTAGTTTCTGTAGAAGGTGCAAGGAATCTACCTGCATCCTGTGTTACTGAAGTAAGAGAAGGTATGGTTGTTAATACCAGTACACCAGAAGTTATTGAAGCAAGAAAAACTATTCTTGAACTTCTACTTGCAAATCATCCACTAGATTGTATGACCTGTGAAAAGACTGGCGATTGCCATCTGCAGGATTATGCTTATGAGTATGGAGTTAGAGAAATACCATATCAGGGAGAAGTAACCTGTCACGAACTTGATGATTCAAATCCATTTATTTATAGAGATAACAATAAGTGTATTCTTTGTGGAAAATGTGTTAGAGTCTGCGATGAAGTTGTTGGAAGAAACATTTACGGATGGGCCAATAGAGGTTTTCAAACTAGTGTAGTACCGACATTGGGGAAGGATCTTGAGAAGACTGATTGTGTATTTTGTGGTAGCTGTGTATCAGTTTGTCCTGTTGGTGCATTAACTGAAAAGGATATGATGGGCAAAGGAAGAAAATGGGAAATGGAAAAAGTTAGAACTACCTGCCCATACTGCGGTACAGGATGTACAATTGACCTTAATGTTAAAGATGGGAAAATTGTAGGAGTTACTTCAACAGAAGACGGTGCGGTAAATGGCAGAGCGTTATGTGTAAAAGGACGCTTTGGTTATAACTTTATCCAGCACCCTGATAGATTAAAGACCCCTCTAATTAAAGAAAATGGTGAGTTTAGAGAGGCAAGCTGGGAAGAAGCGTTAAAGTATACTGCTGATAAACTTTTAAAGAATAAAAAAGACCATGGTAGTAATAGCTTTGCGGCCCTTACCTCGGCCAGAGTTACCAATGAAGACAATTATGTTTTTAATAAATTTACACGTGTAGTGATGGGAACTAATAATATTGATCACTGCGCACGTCTCTGACACTCCGCTACTGTCGCTGGTCTAGCGACTGCATTTGGTAGTGGAGCAATGACAAACTCAATTGAGGAAATAGCTGATGCAGACTTCATTTTGGCTATTGGAACAAACACAACCGAGACTCACCCAATTATTAGTCTCAAAGTTAGAAAGGCTATTGATAATGGAGCTAACCTGGTGGTTGCTGACCCAAGAAGGACAGAAATGGCTGAGCTGGCAAACACCTATCTATCACTTACTTCAGGTAGTGATTTGGCATTATTAAATGCAATGGCCAATGTAATTATCAAAGAAGATTTATACAATAAATCCTTTGTAGAAGAAAGAACAGAAGGTTTTGAAGAACTTAAAGCTGGAATAGAAAAATACACAGCTGAGTTTGCTGAAAGCATTTCAGGTATACCAGCAGATGTAATAAGACAAGTAGCTAGAGACTATGCTACTGCCGAAAAATCAACAATTCTTTATACAATGGGTATTACTCAGCATATTACAGGTACAGATAATGTGTTAGCTATTGCTAACCTGGCCCTTTTAACAGGTCAAATTGGCAGAAGGTCTACAGGTGTTAATCCTCTTCGTGGCCAAAACAATGTTCAGGGTGCTTGCGATATGGGTGGTTTGCCAAATGTATACCCAGCATATCAGAAAGTAGATGATCCAGAAGTAAAAGCGAAATTTGAAAAGGCTTGGGGTACTGAGTTAGACTCAAAGGCTGGTTTAACCCTAGGAGAGATCCTAAAAGCTGCTGGACAGGGAACAGTTAAATCACTTTATATTATTGGAGAAAACCCTGTAATTAGTGATCCTGACACTAAACATGTTGTTGAAGCCATTGAAAACGTAGACTTCTTAGTAGTGCAGGATATTTTCCTGACAGATACTGCTAAGTATGCTGATGTGGTATTGCCTGCTACTTCCTTCGCTGAAAAAGAAGGTACCTTTACAAATACTGAAAGACGAGTACAAAAGGTTAATAAAGCTATTGATCCTGTTGGAGATAGCAAGGAAGATTGGGAGATAGTTCAGTTAGTTGCTCAGGCAATGGGTTATCCTATGAATTACTCTTCTCCATCTGAGATAATGGATGAAATAGCAACAGTAGCTCCTTCTTATGGAGGAATTAACTATCAGAGACTAGCCATAGAAAAAGATGGTTTACAATGGCCATGTCCAACTACAAATCATCCTGGTACTCCTATCCTGCATACTGAAAAGTTTACAAGGGGCAAAGGAAAACTATCTTTTGTTGAATATCAGCCACCTGCTGAGCAGACTGATGAAGAGTATCCTCTTGTATTAACTACAGGTAGAAAACTGTGGCACTACCATACAGGGACCATGACAAGGCGTTCCAAAGGGTTGGATTGGAAACTACCAGAGGAAAGAATAGAAGTTAACCCTGCTGAAGCGCAAAAATACTGTTTGCAGAGTGGTGACAAGGTGAAGTTAATGTCACGTAGAGGTAGCATAGAATCAACAGTAGAAGTAACGGATAGGGTACAGCCTGGTTTAGTTTTTGGTTCCTTTCATTTCAAGGAGGCAGCAATAAATAAACTAACAAACCCGGCATACGATCCCAAGGCACAAATACCTGAATTTAAAGTATGTGCCGTAAAATTAGAAAAAGTATAATGAAGGGGGACACACCTGCTGAAGTCGAAGCTATTTCCTAAGGCAGGAATGTCCCCAACTTATGAAAGGGGACACACCTCAATATAGGTATTTCTATATAGCCGAGGAATGTCCCCAATCTAAAGAATAAGGGGCCTTACCAAAATATTTGGTAAGGCCCTATCTTAAACCAACAGCTCTTTGAGAGCTGTTAGGTTCTCATAGACTGCTTTTTTTCCTAACTCTACCAATTCTGTGGTTTTATTAATCTCCCAGAAGTTGACTTTACCTGTTTTAGGCTCTATTATTATATTAGCGTAAGAAGTAAGTATAGATTCACTTAGTCTTTTACCCATAATGCTGATGGTCTGCATTATCATTTGAGGCGCACTATTTATATTGGGTGATAATCCAAAACCTAAATTTATTCCAACTATATTTTTGGTGCCTAAGTACTTTAATATATCAACAGGTACATGGCTTATCAAAGAACCATCTACCAGGGTATCGTTCCCTATTTTTTTGGGAAGGAAGATAGCAGGTATTGAAATACTTGCCCTGACTGCTTCCCACGGTTTGGCCTTATCAGAAAAAGTATAGTCGTGGGCGCTAGCCTTAGCTAAGTCTTTACTGGTAAAGACTACTCCTTTACCTGTTTCAACATTGGTGGTTACGATAGCCAATTTTGGGGATAGCTGATCAAAGCCTTTACCTTTTGTCAAGGCTCTTAGAGCTAATTCTATGTAATCACCTTTTATTAAACCGGCAGGAAGTTTAAGTGCTTGTGTAGAATATTTAGGCACAAGAGTACTTTCATATTGTGAAACCAATGACACCATTTTTGTTGGTGAGATTCCTGAACAGTATAATAGTCCAACTATAGAACCGGCACTACTACCGGCTATAATATCTGGATTTAAATTGTTTTCCATAAGTCCTTGGAGGATACCTATGTGCACAGCTCCACGAATTCCTCCACCACTAAGAGCAAGACCAAAGTTCAATGTAATCACTCTCCTTATCTAATGTATGAATTAATGTATAAGGATGTGACAAAAGAATAGATTTTCTCCGAGTCAATTAAGTCTAAGGCATAAAGCTATGGCTTATGACCTGTAGGTATTGAGGGAAACCTTAATGTCTCCCGTGTTTGGAAAGGAGGACTGTTGTATACTATAAGGCACCTTTCCCGGATTGGTGTCTTTTATTTGTACTATCAGAAAGAAGTATAAGTTCAAACAAGGTAGATAGTATTCACAAAAACTAAGGTTTCCGCCTGCGTCTAAGGACTTGGCGCACTATAGTACTGGTATTTCTACGAATTGCAAAAGGCACAATGCTAGAACTACTGGCGCAAGCCAAGTTTTGTTTTATATAAAAATGGAGGGATATAAAATGGAAGGAAAATGGGACAAGATAGCTGAAGAAATGAAAAAGATCTCAAAGGATGGAAAAATCACATGTGCACAGGCAAGAAAGCTCGCTGAAGATTTAAAAGTTCCCTATAGGGATGTGGGAGAAACAGCTGATAAGCTCAAAATAAAGCTCCATAAATGTCAATTGGGGTGTTTTTAATGCTTGATGTTTTAACTGTGGACGAAGCAATTAATATTATAAAAGAAAACTTTAAACCTGCCTTAGAGGTAGAAAGGGTGGACTTATTTAATGCTTTGGGTAGGTCTCTTGCAGAGGATATTTGCTCAGAGGAACCAATTCCTGGCTTCACCAGGTCTACCATGGACGGGTTTGCAGTAAACTCGTCTGATACATTTGGAGCATCACCTTCGCAGCCGGGTTATTTACAGGTGGTGGGTGATATTAAAATGGGAGAGGTTTCTGATGCTCAGCTAAACTCTGAGGAGGCATTTCAAATTGCCACAGGGGGAGCATTACCTGAAGGAAGTAACGCTGTTGTAATGCTAGAGGAAACAGAATGGTTAGATGATAATACAATTGGTGTACACAAACCAGTAGCTCCTGGAGAAAATGTTATATTTAAAGGAGAAGATGTAAAGGCAGATCAAAAAGTGTGCTGCAAACTAAGTATTATTAGACCTCAGGATTTAGGCATTCTTGCAGGAATAGGTGTAACAGAGGTTTCTGTCTTTAAGAGAATGAGGGTTGGCATCCTGAGCACAGGTAATGAAGTGGTAGAACCCCAAGTAAAAGAACTAAAACCAGGAAAGATTAGAGATGTGAATTCCTATACAATATATGGACTTGTAAAAGATATGAATGCCGAAGCTAATTTTTATGGGATCGTACCTGATCAGTTTGAGATGCTTAAGCAAATAGTAGAAAAGGCACTAAATGAAAATGATATAGTTGTACTTTCTGGAGGCAGCTCTGTAGGCACAAAGGACTTAACAGCTAAGGTTTTAGAGGAATTGCAAGGTTTCAAGCAATTGTTTCATGGGATATCAATAAAACCAGGCAAACCAACTTTAGCTGCTACAAAGGGAGATAAATTAATTATAGGTCTTCCAGGACATCCTGTTTCAGCTATGGTCGTTTTTGATGTAATTGTTGGCCCGCTTATAGCTGACAAATCTAAAGGACCTAAATGTATGGCAGTAATGGGTTCTAATGTGGCATCTTCACCGGGAAGGCAGGATTATGTAAGAGTAAAATTGATAGATGAGGATGGGCATCTAAAAGCAGTACCTATCCTAGGAAAATCTGGACTTATATCTACCATGGTAGAAAGTGAAGGCTTTGTGGTGATACCATTAGATAAAGAAGGAGTAGCAGAAGGGGAAAAGGTTGAAGTAAATCTATATGAGGGTAGGTGAGGCAGTTGGGTAGAAAGATTTATTTAGAGAATAAATCTAGGGTTGAGGCCCTTGAAAATCTAGTTGGGGTTTTAGAAGAAGCAGAATTTTTTAACTCAGAGTATGAAGAAATTTCAGTAGATGATAGCCTTGGTAGGATTACATCGGAACCAATCTATGCTAAGGTTTCAACTCCCCATTATAGAGCATCTGCCATGGATGGGATTGCTGTTTTCTCAACAAAAACATTTGGCGCAGCCGAAACAAATCCTATTATTCTAGACCTGGAAAAGGATGCCCAAGTGGTAGATACAGGAGACCCTATCCCAGATAGATTTGATTCGGTGATCATGATTGAACATGTAAATTTTGCAGATGATAACAGATTGCAGATAATTGCCCCATCTTTTCCATGGCAGCATGTTAGAGCAATTGGTGAAGATATGGTTAAACAAGAAATGCTTTTGCCATCTAATCACCAAATTAGACCATATGATATTGGAGCAATGGTAGCTGCAAATATAGATAGTGTCAATGTAAAGGCTAAACCAAGGGTAGCAATTATTCCTACAGGGGACGAGTTGGTGAAACCAGGAACTGAACTTAAGCCAGGTGACATTGTAGAATTTAACAGTAGAGTTATGTCTGGACTTACTATAGAGTGGCATGGAAAACCAGTAGTTTTCCCTATTGTTCCTGATGAATATGAGAAGATTAAAGAGACAGTTTTACAGGCTGTAGAAAACAGTCATATAATAATTATCAATGCTGGGTCGTCTGCCGGAAGAGATGACTATACTTCATCGGTCATTGAAGAATTGGGAAAGGTATATACCCATGGTGTTGCAATAAAGCCTGGGAAACCAGTAGTACTAGGAGTAGTATCTGGCAAGCCTGTAATAGGCATTCCAGGTTATCCCGTTTCTTCCGCCCTTACCTTTGAATTGTTTGTGAAACCATTAATCTATAAAAAGCTAGGTGTAGAAATGGTAGAAAGAGAAAAGGTGAGTGTTAAAGTAGCTAAACCACTCTATTCAACCCTTGGTATGGAGGAAATGGTTAGAGTGAAAATAGGAAGGGTTGGAGAAAACCTAGTAGCAACTCCCCTTGAGAGAGGGGCAGGTGTGATGATGTCTCTTGTTAGAGCAGATGGTATTATCAAGGTACCACGTTTGTCTGAAGGAATTGAGGTAGATCTACCTGTTGAAGCGGAACTGTTTAGAACGTTACGGGAGATAGAAAAATCGATTTTGATGTGTGGAAGTCATGACTTAACATTAGATGTAATCAATGACCTGTTTCACAGAATATATCCAGGATTTTCTCTGGCATCAAGCCATGTTGGAAGTTTAGGTGGTATTACTGCTTTAAAACGTAAAGAAGCACATGCAGCTGGAATGCATTTGTTAGACACAGAAACTGGAGAATATAATGTATCTTACTTGCAAAAGTATTTACCAAATGAAGAGCTTTTGTTATTAAACCTGGTTTATCGTCAGCAGGGTTTGATGGTAGCTAAGGGAAATCCATTGGGAATTAAAGGTATAGAAACTTTAATAGATCCTGAAATAAAGTTTATAAATCGCCAAAAGGGTGCAGGAACCAGAATATTACTAGACTATTTACTTGAAAAGGAAGGAATTAAGGGGAGTCAAATTTCTGGTTATAAAAAGGAAGAGTATAACCACCTTGCAGTTGCCGCAGCTATTGTAGCAAATACAGCTAATGTGGGAATGGGAATAATGGCAGCTGCAGAAGCTCTAGACTTAGACTTCATACCGATAACCGAAGAAAGATATGATATTTGTATTCCAAAAGCATTTATAGCTGATGAGAGAATACAAAAATTATTGCATATTGTTTGTAGCGAAGATTTTAGAAAAGAAGTGGAAAACTTTGGTGGATACGGAACAAAGCAAACAGGACAAATTGTTTGGTCCAATTTTCTAATAAAGGAGGGGAGACTATGCGAGATCAATTTGCAAGAAATATAGATTATCTACGATTAAGTATTACTGATAGGTGTAACTTGCGTTGCCTTTACTGCATGCCTGAAGAAGGAGTTAGTTTAAAAAAGCATGAGGAAATACTAACCTTAGAAGAGCTACATTCTATTGCTGAGGTAGCAGTATCAATAGGTATCAGAAAAATTAGATTAACAGGCGGGGAACCGTTAGTTAGAAAAGGTCTTATAGAACTAATTTCAATGATAAAAGGTATTCCAGGGATTGAAGAGCTTAGCTTGACTACAAATGGAACTAGGCTAAAGTCACGTGCATCAGCTTTAAAGAATGCTGGTTTAGATAGGATTAATATTTCTCTTGATACCCTAGATGCTGAAAAGTACAAGTATATTACAAGGGGTGGAGATCTGAAGCAGGTTATGGCCGGCATTGAGAGTTCGTTAGAGGCAGGCCTAAATCCAGTTAAAATAAACTGTGTTTTAGTAGATGGTTTCAATAACGAAGAGATACACAAATTTGTTCTGATGGCAGAAAATAAATCTCTTCATATTAGATTTATTGAATTAATGCCTATTGGAGAAGGCCAAAAGAAGCAGGATGGTTATCTACCCCTCGAACCTGTAAAGAACTGGCTTGTGGAAACCTATGGGTTGCTTCCTTCCTCAAAGGTGACAACTAACGGACCTGCAGAACAATATGTATTACCAGGAGGTAAAGGGACCATTGGTTTTATTGGTGCAGTAAGTAATCATTTTTGTAGTAAATGTAATAGATTAAGAGTTACTGCTGATGGTAAAATTAAACCCTGCTTGGCTAGTGATTATGAAGTAGATATGATAAGTGTTTTAAGGAGCGGCAGTTCCAAAGATGCGGTAAAAGAAGTATTCTTGCAGGCAATTAAAGCAAAGCCTGAAGGTCATAATATGAAGTTGTGGGAAGAAGGCCATAACAGGCTTATGTCCCAGATTGGAGGTTAAGATGGAGGGATTAACCCATTTTGACAGCACTGGAAATGCTATTATGGTAGATGTATCAGAAAAGAAAACAACTGCTAGGGTTGCAATCGCTGAAGGTCGGATATCCATGACACAGGAAACTCTGGAACTGATTGAGGCTGGAAAAATGGGCAAAGGGGATGTTTTAGGGGTGGCAAGAGTTGCCGGCATTATGGCCGCAAAGAGAACCTCAGAACTTATTCCAATGTGTCATCCTCTTATGCTTACAAAATGTAATGTAGAATTTGAGATGGAAAAGAAAACTAATTCTATTAGAATTATAACTACAGTAAAGGTAATGGGTCAGACAGGTGTTGAGATGGAAGCACTTACAGCTGTATCAGCAGCGGCCTTGACAATATATGATATGTGTAAGGCAGTTGATAAGGCTATGATAATAAGCGATATATGTTTGCTTGAGAAAACTGGAGGTAAAAGCGGAACATATAGAAAGGTAGAGGTGAAGTAAATGGCAAAGGTGCTAGCAGTCTGTGTTTCGAAGAATAAAGGAGAACGTAAAAAGAACGTAGGTCGGGGAAATCTTATTCTGAATAGGGGATTAGAAAGTGATGCACATGCAGGGGATTGGCATAGGCAAGTGAGCCTTCTGGCCATGGAAAGCATAGAAAAAATGCAGAAGATGGGCCTTGATGTTGGTCCGGGAGATTTTGCTGAGAATTTTACAACCCAAGGAATAGATCTTGTAAATCTACCTATTGGTACGCGTTTTAAAATAGGCAAAGAGGCATTGCTTAGAGTTACCCAAATAGGAAAAGAATGTCATACAAGGTGTGCAATATACTATCAAGCAGGGGATTGTGTAATGCCTAAAGAAGGAATTTTTGGTGAAGTCTTAAGAGGTGGGCAGGTAAATGTGGAAGATGAAATAGTAGTGGTGCCAGGATACAAACTTGGCATAATTACAGCAAGTGACAAGGGTTCAAGGGGTGAAAGAGAAGATATAAGTGGAAAAGTGATTAAAGATAAATTAAAACCCCTTGCGGATGTGGTTGATTACAGAGTTGTTCCTGATGAGAAAGAAGAATTAGAAAAATCAATTAAGGAAATGACAGATGAACTTAAGGTAGACCTAATTTTTACTACTGGAGGGACTGGCTTTAGTCCAAGAGATATCACGCCTGAAGTAACTATATCTCTTTGTGACAGGCTAGTTCCTGGAATACCTGAGGCAATGAGAGCAGAGAGCTATAAAATAACTCCTAAGGCCATGCTGTCAAGAGCAGCTGCAGGTATTAGAAAACAAACCCTAATAATAAACTTGCCTGGCAGTCCAAAAGCAGTATCTGAATGCCTGGATGTTGTGCTACCAGTATTAGACCACGGCTTAGAAATATTAACAGGAAAAGGCGGAGAATGTGCACGATAGACAAGAATTGGTTCTCCTGTTTTTGTGCTGAGGGAAGCATGGGGACTGTTCTTTTGCTACTTATCTTAAATTGAAAAAGCGATTTTTGTATATTAAAAGTTCTAAAGGATTATTTATGAACTGAGCCCTATTAAGGACTTTTTATGTGTCCATTAATAGGGTGTCATCTCACTTAAAACAGTAATTTTTAAAAATAATCTTTTATCTTGATAATATCTTAATAAGTATGCTTTATAATTGTATTATATAGAAAAACTTAAACCGACGAAGAATTCATTCATTATAAGTTAATGTTAAGAGCAAAATATAATACAAAGGAAAGTGGTGAGAATATACGAAGAAATAAGATAATCTAGGCAACGGTTTTAGTTGTTTCATTATTATATAACAGCGAAAAAATGTCCATCGAGAAGATAAGAAATACTGTTGAAAATTATAATTTCACATGATGAAAAATAAAGAAGGGTGGGTTTAATATGATGGGATGGGGATACGGTATGACAGGAGGTTGGTTTGGAATGATGCTAATTCCTCTGCTTTTAATTGTAGTTATTGTATATGCGGTTATTAATCTAACAGGCAATAACAATATAAGAAACGAAAGAGAATTTGACAGTGCATTGGAAATCCTTAACGAACGATTTGTTAGAGGAGAAATCAGCGAAGAAGATTATAAACAGAAAAAAACCTTATTATTGAGACGTTAAATTTAGCCCATTATGAGTCATCCATAATAAATTTGCTTTCTATGTTTGTCATCAATGGCGTATATAAAATATACGCCATTTCAGGTCGTTGAAAAACCCAGTTTTTTAAACAAATTAATGATATAATCTATTTAAACTATAAACACCTCAATCCACTATGTGTGAACTGAGGTGTTTTTTGTAACCCGATAAAGCAAGTTTTGTTATAGCCTCTACTATTTAAACTTTGGGTTGTTTAACATGTCTATATAGTTTAATACCATTTTAAGTTTATCAGGAGTCATTGTACATGTGGATCCGAGAATTGTCTGTACTTGCGGTTGAAAAAGTAAATCTCTTAATTCAGGGCTTAGAGCACCTATAATATCCTCAATTTCATCCTGTTCTAGGATTAATGAGCAGACTGACACTCCCAAGGCATCGCAAATTTTTTCTAAAGTTTTCAAAGATGGATGTACTTTTCCGGTTTCCAACTGTCCAATTAGTCCAGGGGAAAGGTCTGCCTTATCAGCCAATTCTTTTTGGCTAATATTCCTGTTTTGCCTTGCCCTTTTAAGCTTCTCTATTACCAAAGTGTTTTTACGTTTGTTGCCAATAAATAAGCTTATTGGAACATTAAAGACCGTAGCTATTTGCCTTAATGCGGTCAGGGATGGGGTTGTTTCCCCTCTTTCAAGTTCACTTAAATAGGTAATAGACAAACCAGTAAGTGTTCCAAGTTGGGCGAGACTTAATCCCTTGCTTTCCCGTAAAGCCCTTATTTTATCTCCGATATAGAGGGTGGTCTCATTAGAATGATCTATATCAAGTTGTTCATTAGAAATGTTAAAGACTTTTGCAATACGATCTCCTATCCTGTTTGGTACTTTCCTTTTTCCGTTTTCCAAGTCAATTAAATAATTGATTGGAATCTGAAGTTTTTCTGCAAATTCCTCTTGAGACATTTTATTATCCTGCCGTATTTTAATAAGATTTTCCCCTGAAATCATATTTCTCCTCCTATATTCACTCTATTACTCATAACCATTATATCACTTTGTACACATATGGCTATCTCAAAAAAATAAAAAACAAATAATTAGTATATACGAAAATATTATCTTTACCTGAATGTTTGTATGATGCAATTTTTAATCTTTAACTGTTTAATATAAAAATATTTAAATTTAATAATAACTTAGTAAGGTAGTAAATAGAGATTAATCCATTTAACATTGAATTTTATTATAACTAAAACAAGTAGCCATAAGAAAATTTTATGTAGAAAATAAATTTGAAAAATACACTTAGTAAAGGAGGAATTAAGTAACACTTGCAGAACTAATAGACTATATTATCAATATAAATGCATGCTTATAAACAAGAAAATGATGAGAATATCTGCTTAGTAGAAACAGAATATTGATTATGTAAGTAATGATGGCCTTGAATGTTAAAATAAAATAGGCAAGGAGGTGTATCTGGAAAAATACATTCACATAGGAGCAAAAAAACTTAGTTTATAAGGAAATCGTCAAGAGCGAGGATTAAAAAATATTAATTAATTTTTTTCTTTGGTGCAGGACTAAATGAAAACGATCAGGAAAATTTGAAATATACTTAGTAAAACTGAAACAAAGGAGAGGTAAAGATGGTTTCAAAACGTGTTGCCTTAATAATTATTCTCATAGCAGCATCTATTACAACTGCAGCCTGTGGAAATATGTTGCTAGCTGAGGTTGATAGCAATACTCACAGCACGGAGATACAGCAGGTTGATAGGTTTGATGAACTTGTTGCGGTTGCTGATGAATTGTTGAAAACGGGTGGGATTCCAGTTATAAGCTCTGCGGAAGTTTATGAAAAAATCAATCTGCAGCCAGATCCATCCTATTATGTTGTGGATTTAAGATCAACTATTGATTTTATGAGAGGAAGTATTCTAGGAGCAGTAAGTATTCCCTACGAGACTTCCTGGCAACAAGATCAAATTGACAAGCTTCCAATGGATAAAAGATTAATATTAATATGTGATGATGGTACAAAGTCGGCTCAAGCGGCTGTTCAGTGGAAAATGATGGGGTATCAAGTCATGATTATGGAAAATGGAATGAATGCATGGAATAAAGCAGACCCCCATGAGTGTGCAATCACAGATAATCCTATTTCAAGTGATGAAACAAGTGCATCTTCAAATAATCAAATTCCAGAGGTCATGTATGAATCTGAATTGGAATTTAATGAAGTGTTGGTGAAAATAAATGAAAAAATCTTTCAAGAAGAATTGACAGGTACAATGGACCCTATCAATTTACGAAACAGTATTGACAATAGGGAAGATAACTTTTTGGTTGTAGATCTTCGTGCAAGAGAGCATTATATGCTGGGGCATATTCCAGAAGCAATCAGTATTCCATTTGAAGAGGTAGTTGATGGTAATAACCTAGAAAAGCTGCCCATGAAAAAGGAAATTGTATTGGTTGATTATTATGGTAGTAGATCCAATCAAGTAGCAAGAATGCTCAACCAATTGGGATATAATGCAGTACCCATGGATGGCGGTATGGGTGGTTGGACTATTGAAAAAGAAATTATAGGTACTGAACCAATAGATTGTCAGTGGGGAAGTTGTTTATCTAACGATTTAAACGATAATACCATTGGTGGGTGTAGTTGGAAGAATTTGCCGACAGTTGTCACAAGAGTACAGATTTTAGACGGAGGCGGCTGAAGCTAATATACAAAACCCTAGTTTAGGGTTTAGGTTGAATAGTACCGCATAAACTGCAATACAGTAGGGGGTAGTTTAATGAGAAGTATTACACGAAGAACCTTTTTAAAAGGAGCAGCTGCAGCGGGAGCTGTAAGTACAATTCCGGTTTACATGAGCTTTGGCAAATTTAGTCAAATGGCAGAAAGTGCTCCTGTAACCAAAATTCCTACATTGTGTAATGGATGCACAAATCAGTGTGGTATGTTTGTATATACAAAAAACGGCAGGATATGGAAAGCAGAAGGCCATCCAATTCACTTGAAAAGTAGGGGAAAGATTTGTGCACGGGGACATGGAATGATTGCAGATGTTTATAATCCAGATAGAGTAACCAGACCCATGAAAAGAGTAGGAGACATGGAATTTGAGCCCATATCCTGGGATCAAGCCTTTGAGGAAATAGGTGAAAAACTTAATAAGGTTGTAGAGAATTACTCGGGGGACTCTGTTGTTTGGTTAGAGCATGGAGTAAAAGGAAAACACTATGCTGATATACTTTTGGATTATGTTGGATCACCAAACTATATTACCCATTATGCAACTTGTTTTACATCTAAAAGTAATGTCTGGGCCAATATGGTAGGTGACAGCCTGTATGGTGATCATGAAAACAGCAATTATATGCTTTTTGTAGGACGTAATTTTGCTGGGGGGATAATTCCCAATGGCATGAAAAAAGTTTTAAATGCAAGGGAAAAGGGTGCAAAGATTGTTGTGGTAGATCCACGTTATTGCGAGTTGGCCATAATAGCAGATGAATGGATTCCTATTCGTCCTGGTACTGATTTAGCTTTTTTCCTGGCACTCGCTCATGTTTTGATTACTGAAAACTTGTATAATAGGCATTTTGCAAATAGATATGTTGAAGGATTTGATGAATTCTGGAATGCAAATAGGAGCTGCACCCCTGAATGGGCAGAAAAAATTACTGATGTTCCAGCAGCAAAAATAAGAGAAATAGCTAGAGAAATGGCTGCAAATGCACCCAAGGCATTTCTAGAAACGGGATACCATGGTTTAAATGCGCATTATAAGAATAGTGTTCAGCAAGCACAAATGAATGTAATTATTAACTCCCTGCTAGGTAATATGTTTATGAAGGGAGGCCTTCTTCCAACAGCTAAGCTTGAATTAGGCGAATTAAACATTACCAAGCCACCAACCACAGAGAAAGGTCCTAGAGTGGATGGTGCAGGGGTCGAAGGCAAATACCCAACTGTGGAACCAAGCAGGGGGATACCACAGTTAGTTCCGCAGCTTGTTGAAGAAGGTAAAGTAAAAGCACTTTTTATTTATCACTATAATCCTCTTCGGACAGGTCCAGATCCTGAATACCAGAAAAAAATGAAAAATGCAGAACTGGTTGTATCAATTCCAACAGATTGGAATGAAACTTCCCTGTATGCAGCTCATTATATTTTGCCAGAAAGCTATTTTCTTGAAAGAACAGAACTACCTGTATTGACTAGCGGAAATATTACCCATGATCATCCTCAGGTAGCCTGGCGTCAAAAAGTCATAGATCCTATTAATGATACCAAACAACTCTTTGATATGATGCAGGGAATTGCAGCTAAAATTGGTGCTAGGCAGTACTTTGACTTTACAATTGAACAGCAGGTTTGGGCAATGATTAAACCCCTGGGGATCACTATTGAAGAGCTTAAGGAGTCTGGGTGTATAGAATTTCCTGCAAATGTAAAGGAAGGCTTTCCGCTTAGAAATGGAAACCCTAATTTAACTACTCCTTCGGGTAAAGTGGAGTTTTCGGTTGGTAATTATAAAGTAAATGGTTTTAGTGGAGTTCCAAGATGGGTTGCTCCAAAGGTTATGCCTGATGGAGATGATGAGTTTAGACTTATTCATGGGAAGCAGCCATATCACTCCCACCACGTTACCAGCAATAATCCATATCTCATGGCCATTACAGAAGTCTATAAAGGAACATGGGTGTGGATGAATAAAGGCAGAGCGGATAAATTGGGTATAAAGGATGATGACAACATAGTTTTGGAGTCTGCAAAAGCAAGTAAACAGGCTAAAGTAAAAGTCACAGAATTGCTGCATCCTGATTGTGTATGGGTACCTTCAGCTTATGGAGGCTTTTCCAAAAAAGCCAGGACGGCCTATGGAGTTGGAATAAACTATAATGACTTTATTCCTGCCATGGTTGAACCAATAGCTGGAAGTGTTATGGGTCAGGAAGTAGTTGTAAAAGTAAGAAAGGGGGCACTATAAATGGCCAAGTATGGAATGCTAATTGATGCCTCTCGTTGTACAGGATGCTCAGCGTGCCGTATTGCCTGTCAGATGCAGTGGCAGCTGCCACCTAATATTGCTTTTAATCGGTTAGAATTTCGCGAAAGAGGGACTTATCCTAAAGCTAAATTGGACATTATTCCTGTTCAATGCCAGCATTGTGATAATCCGCCATGTCTTAAAGTATGTCCTACAGGTGCGACCTATAAGCGAGATGATGGGATAGTACTTATTGATCATAAAAAATGTATAGGATGCAAGTATTGCATGATTGCTTGTCCATATAATGCACGAACAATAGATGAGGAAAAACATGTTCCTGAAAAGTGCAAATTCTGTGCAGACTTTGTGGTCAAAGGAGAGAAGCCTCCATGCGTTACTACTTGTATGAATGGGGTTCGAATTTTCGGAGACCTGGATGATTCAAATAGTGAAATAAGCAAACTTATATTAACAAAAGATGTACATCAACTGCTTCCTGAAAAGGGAACAAAACCGAGTATCTATTATATTTCTAAATGAAAGGGGGATTAGAATGGATAGTTTATTAAACAGCAGGCTAAAGATTATTACATTAATAATGACATTATTTGGGCTTATCGGTGCTGGAGCTATTCTAATCTATGGTGAAAGGGTATTAGGAACCTCTGATTCAGTCCCGTGGGGATCTCTTATAGCTATTTACTTGCTATTCGCAGCATCCAGTGTTGGATTAACAATAATGGCATCACTTTGGTATATATTTAGAATTGAAGTTTTTAAAGTCGTTACTAAAAGAGCATTAACCCTGGCGATTATCTCAATAGTGCTTGGTTTCATAGCCATTGGTCTTGAATTAGGTAATCCACTCAATATGGTGTGGCTGTTATTATCTCCTAACCTGACTTCAGGTATTTGGTGGATGGGAACCTTATATGTGATGTATTTAGGGCTGAGGGTATTAACTGTTTATAATATTTACCTGGGTAATGACAATAGGGTTATGACCTTTAGTAGATTGACATTTTTTGCAGGTATAGCAGCAGTTAGTAATCTTGGAGCAGTATTTGGAAATATTCATGCCAGACCTTTCTGGCAGGGATCAACAATGTCATTCCAGTTTTTACTAATAGCTTTCATGTCTGGTGCAGCTATTCTTGCAATTGTTACTTATCTGCTTAACAGCAGACAGCCAGGTCAGGAGTCAAATGATAATGAAAAACTGCTTACCTTAATTGGAAAAATTTTGGCAACATTAATTGGAATATTTGCCTTTCTTACCATATGGAAATTAATAATAAACCTGTATGGACAGGTGCCTGGTAAATATGAGGCAGCAATGGCACTCTTAGCAGGGCCTTTAAGTATCAGTTTCTGGTTGTTTGAAGTTGGAATTGGTATGGTAATTCCCATGTATTTATTGCTTACTACTAGAAAGTTTGCATCTGATAGGGTCTTTAAAGCTTCCGTTTTAGCCATGATTGGCATATTTTTTGGTCATTACAATATGGTCATTGCTGGACAGATATTTTCTCCTGTTGTCATAGAAGGTATGACGGGAGTCCCCTACAATTTCTATTTCCCTTCATGGCCAGAGATTTCAATACTAATTGGGACAATAGGTGGAGCTATTTTCCTTGCACTTTGGGTAGAAGAAAACATTATGAGAGGCAATGGAAAGCTTCCACATAAAATTATAGCTAATTTCAAATATGAATAAGGAATCTACTTGAATAAGCTGGGGATATTCCTCGGATTAAGATTAGATCCAAAATAGAGGTGTGTCCCCTTTGGTGAAAATGGAGGTGGTTAGAAAAAATGGTTCCTGATACTCGAAAAGAGATGCTGGCTGATCTATTTACAATATTCGCAGAGTTTTATAAATATCCCGACCAGGGATTCCATGGGCAGCTTTCCTCAGGTAAGCTATGGTCTCAGATGAAAGACCTGCTTCAAGAAGTTGAGTTCTCTACTGAAGGAATTCCATGTGAAGAAATGACCTTGAATTATCATGATTTGAAGCAGGAATATACCAGATGCTTTATTGGGATGGGACAGAACTATGCTATTCCAGTTGAGTCAGTCTATAAAGTATGGACAGCAGATAAATCTTTTCAAATAAATATTGCTAGTCAAAAAGGATATCTAATGGGTGATTCTGCCCAACATATATTGCACATTATTGAAACAATGGGGCTGGAAATTCCAGAGGAATTTTCTAAAACTCCTGATCATCTTGCTATTTTACTAGAGCTTCTATCCCATATGTTAGTTAACTGTCAGTCGGATGAGATTTATCTTTTTCTTCAGGAGCATTTTGACTGGCTGGAGGATTTTTTAAAAACGTTAAAGGAGGTTGAAGCAGCAAGTCTATATATTCAAATTACTCAATTGTTAATAGATTGCATAGGTGAGTTAGGTAAAGATAAAAAGCATCAATATTAGGGAGGAGAAAAACAAAATGAAAAAATTATTTGTGTTGTTGCTTGTACTAATGCTGGCTGCTGGGGTGTTTACGGGGTGTGGCAGTACTGGGGAAGATAATGTAGAACCTCCGGCTTCTGAGGAACAAACTCAAGGAATTGAGGATAATACAGAACAGGAGAAGGAAGAAATAAATGCTGTTCCTCTAGATCCAAATTTAAACTATATTGACACAGAGTATCTTACTAATCTAATGAAAAATGAACTTCCCACAAGTGAGAGAGTCGCATATGATGAATCACCACCCGAATGGAATTTTGTGCTTGTAGATTCAAGGCCAGATGTGAAATATATAGAAGGTCATATAAATGGGGCGGTAAGTATTCCAGATGCACAGTTTGATGAGTATCCATGCAGACTCCCAGTTGAAATGGACACAATGCTTATCTTTTACTGCGGAGGATTAGATTGCCCATTAAGTTCTAATTCAGCTAGAAAGGCAGTAGAACTTGGTTATACCAATGTCCATGTATATCAAGAAGGTACACCATTCTGGACAGAAGCAGGGAATTATCTGACTATAACACCAGAGTATGTAGTAAATCTAATTACAGAAGATTACGTTAATGACATAGAAAATAAACCAGTAGTAATAATTGATGCTAGACCTTATAATCTGTATTTTAAGGGACATATACCTACTGCTATTCAAATGGATGATACTATCTTTGAAGAAAAATACTTAAATACAGTACCTGCTGACAAGAGTACAGAAATTATAACATATTGTGGTGGCTTTTTCTGTGGTAAGAGTCATTTTGTAGCAAAGATTTTAGTTGATAATGGTTATACAAATGTGAAAGTCCTAGCAGGAGGCAACCCTGCCTGGGCAGATTTGGGTTATCCATTGTTCGGTGCCGAATCATCCGGTGGCAGCTTCGATGTATCAGGTAGTAATAAAGTTGACAGAGGTTTAAAAGCTGAAGAATGGCAGAAGAAATTAGAAGCTGGAGGCAAGGTAGTAGTTATTGATATACGAAATGATACTGAAGTTGCAGGTGGAATGATTAAGGGAGCTATTCATATTCCAGATAGCGAGATTCACAAAGATCCTCAAGCAATTGCATCAAAATTACCAGATGATAAGGAAACTACCTTGTTGATTCACTGTGCTACAGGTGCAAGATCTGCAGGAGTAGTTGAGAAAATTGCCGCTCTGGGTTATGCAAATACTTTCTTTTTAGATGGCAGAATTCATGTAGATGCAGAGGGCCAATATAGTTTCTAAAGAAACAATTAAAGCCATGTATCAATCAATAACATTGTTACATGGCTTGTTCTATTATACTAGAAAACAACTGCTTACCCCTTAGCTTATAACTACATTAAAAAATATAAGGAGTCGCTATGAAATTACTTGTAAAAGAATTAGAGGAAGCTCAAAGGTTATTGCTTACTAATCTTGAGAAAATGGTTTCAATTAGAACACCAATTGAAGCTTCTTTGGATCAAGTGGTCTATAATGATGTCCATGCAAGTACAAATGTGCCTGCATTTTCAAAATCAGCCTTTGATGGATTTGCACTTAAGGCCTCAGATACTATTGGGGCTACACAGGAAGGTCCTGTCAAAATTAAAATCCTAACGGAAATAAAGGCTGGTGATACTAGACAAGACTATAAAATAGAACAGAATAATGGAGTAAAAGTCTTGACAGGGGCTCCTATTCCTAGGGGAATAGATGCTGTTGTTAAAAAAGAGGATGTAGATTATATTGACAGCACAATAAGCATAAAGCAAAAACTCGATAGCAGCAGTAATATTATAGAAAAAGGCGCAGACATAAAAAATGGAGATCTAATAATTAAAGCAGGAGATTCTATTAGCCCCTATCACTTAGGAGCATTTACAGCTTTGGGTATGACAGAGGTTTTAGTCTATAATACACCCAGAATTGGCGTTATAAGTACAGGCGGGGAGCTCAAAGAATTGGGAGAAGAATTACAGTATGGACAAATTTATAATAGTAATCTATACACCATAGTTGCATTAATAAATAGTTTGGGAGCTAGTGGTAAGGGATATGGGTGTGTGGATGATAACATTGAGCAAATAAAAGACGTAATTAATAGAGCAATCAAGGAAAATGATTTAGTGATAACCACAGGAGGAGTTTCAGTTGGAGATTATGACTTAGTTGAAGAAGCCCTAGTTAGTCTTGGTGCAAGTGTTATATATAATCGATTAAATATAAAGCCTGGCACATCTTCCATGGCAGCAAAAAAGGAGGGTAAATTAATAGTAGCTTTATCCGGAAATCCAGGTGCGGCCTTAATTAGCTTTGAGCTTCTGATTAAGAACTTAATTAAAAAAATGAGAGGGTTTGAAAATTATCACTTCAAAAGGATACAGATTCCAATTCTTGATGGATTTAAAAAGAGTAGCCCACATAGAAGGTTTTTGAGAGCAAAGGTTTTCTATGAAAGGGATACTCTGGTAGCTGTACTTACGGGTAACCAGCAGTCAAGTGTGCTAAAATCCATGATTGGATGTAATGCCTTAATTGATATTCCTGCTGGTTCAGATCCTATTGAAAAGGGGACGTTGGTCAATGCTATATTACTAAAAAACGAAATAGATTAACTTTAAACCCTTTTACACCAGGGACAGGTTTTCTTTGAATTATCATCAGACAAATGCCAGAAGTCCTCGTCGCATTCTTTGCATTTTGTGCTCATTCCAGATGCTAAAGTCCTTGGCTCATCAGATAGAAAATCTTCTCAAAGACTCATTTTAGGTTAGCATGTTTCGTATGGCATCTATTACACCTACTGAAATCTTTTCACCTATATAGTTATACTGTCGGGGAAAATTATTCAATGGTAAGTTGAGGGGCTGGAAGTTTGAAAGATAAACAAATAAAAGCTATGTATCAATGAAAAAATCATTGGCACATGGCTTTTTCTATACAAACAGCCATTATCACTATAAGCGGAAATAAATCGGTATTATATTCTATCAAATGTATAAAACTAATGACAGTATAGCGATGATAAAAGTACCTTGACAGCCAGGGTAATATGATGTATATTGTATCTATGGAGGTGACGCAATGGTCGATAATAAAATCTCCTCGGATTTATTGAGAGGACATACGGATACCATTATCTTGAAGTTACTAAAGGGCGGCGATAAATATGGGTATGAAATATCTAAATTGATACATGCAAACTCTAGTGGTGAGTATGACCTTAAGGAGGCTACTATGTATTCCAGCCTGAAGAGGCTAGAGATTGATGGTGGTATAACTTCATATTGGGGTGATGCAACCCAAGGTGGAAGAAGAAAATACTATACGATTACTGAAAGAGGAAAAATGACTTATCTTGAAAATAAAAAGAATTGGGAATCCGCTAAGCGTATTCTTGATCAATTATTATAAGAGAGGTGGTAAAAACAATGAATGAGAAATTAATGAAATATTTAGACGGGGTATTTGCACCCTATCAAGACTTGTATACGGTTGAGGGATTGAAAGAAGAGTTGCATGTTAATTTACAGGAGAAAGTCAGAGATCTTAAAAATCAGGGTTATGATGACGAAGCGGCTTTACGCATGACCATCGATTCCGTGGGAGATATTGAAGAGATTATAGAAAGCATCACCGATAAGACAAGAGAACTGCGGCAGACTGTGAAAAGAGATTTGTCTACGAGCAACCTCCAAGATTCGGATTTAAAAGGGATAGCAGTACAAGATGGAAAGTTTGATATGAGCGACTTGAGAGGTTCGGATTTTAGTAATTCTGATCTGGTTAACGCTTCTTTTAAATGCAGTAATCTGAGAAATGTGAGATTTGATGGTGCTGATCTTACCGGAGCAAGATTAAATATGTCTGACCTGAGAAATGTAAGTTTTAATGGTGCTGATCTTACTGGAGCAAAAATAATCATGTGCAACCTGAAAGATAGTACTTTTAAGAATTGTGTCTTAAATAATACGGATTTTAGCAGTTCGGATTTATCCGGGATATGTTTTGAAAATCAAACGCTCAACGGCACAATTTTTGATAAAGCAGGATTGGCGGGGACATCTTTTAGAAACGCTGTCCTTCGAAATGTTTCCTTTCGCAATGTTCCAAAAAAGTCTATCCTTAAAGCTATCTTTGACGGTTCCACAATGGATAAACTGACTTACGCTGCTTTGAAAGGGTACAATGCTAACCTGACCAATGTCACAGTTTCTTGAAAAAGCAGGGATTTCGGTTGTTGAATTTACACAAAAGCTGCCAACACTAGAGGATGTGTTCCTTGCGATTATCGGTAGAAATCAGGGAAAGGAAGATGTGAAATGAAAATCATATCAGGAATGAAACATAATTTCAGCGATACAGCGGTGATGGGCGGACGTCTACTGCGCCATACCTTCAGGAGCATTGACACCTTGATCACGGTCGTCATAATGCCGGTTATGATGCTGCTAATGTTTATTTATGTGCTCGGTGGAGCGATGAACACCGGTTCTGTAGATTATATCAATTTTGTGGTGCCCGGTATCGTTCTGCTTACTACCAGCGGCGTGGCTTATACAGCCTTCCGTATAAACAACGATGTCACAGCGGGGATTTTCGACCGTTTTTATTCGATGCCTATCTCGAAATCCTCGATTCTGGGGGGCATGTGCTGATCGGTGGTGTTTAATATGTTTTCAACCATGCTGGTTCTGCTGGTTGCATTATTGGTCGGATTCCGTCCAGAGGCGGGGTTCACCGGATGGCTGCTTGTTTTTGGAATTCTGTTGCTGTTTACGCTTGCGATGACATGGGTTTCGGTAACATTTGGTCTATTGGCAAACAGCGGCGAAGGGGCAGCGGTCTTCTCCTACCCTCTACTGGGACTGCTCTTTATCAGCTCCGCCTTTGCGCCGACCGAATCCATGCCTGGGGTTGTCCGTGCTTTTTCCGAGCATCAACCGATGACGCCGATTATTGAGGCTGTACGCGCCCTGATGATGAATGAACCTGTTGGAAACAATGCTTTGATTGCAGTTTTATGGTGCTTGGGTATTCTCATTGCTTCCTATATTGCTGCAATGCAAATCTACAAGCATAAGACGGCATAAATATACTATGGAATACTATCAACGGAATAATAAAGTAGACTATTTTAAAGCATGGCACGCTTCTCTTGTGTCCAGATGGGAAGCATAGGGACGCAGACTGTGTGATATCTAAACCATAGAAAAGCTGGTACTTTTAGACAAATGCTAGTTTTTTGTGGGAGTAACATACTATTGGAGAGTAACGATTTTGATTTTGATGCTATTTGATAAAATATTAACCTTTTTTACACCATGGACAGGTTTTAATAGTATCACCAGGCACATACCAAAATTCGTCATTGCATTCTTTGCATTCCATACTCACTCCAGTTGCTAAAAGCTTTGGCTCACCAGATAAAAAATCCTCATTAGAAATATTGCCTTGCCATTGAATTTTACCAGTAAAACAAATATCCATGCAGATATTACATTCGGTGCATAATTGGGGTTGAAACATTAGTTTTTTGCTATTTTCTTCTTCAATGATTGTCAGGGCTTTAGTGGGACATAATTTTGTACAGGCAGAACAAAAGTTACAGTCAATAACTGCTAAGTGTTTATATGGTAGTAATGTGTCTGGCTTAAAGTGAACAGTTTTTGCTAAGTCTAAAATATGTTTCTTCTTTGTAGGTTTAGATTTTTCTAAGCTTCCTGTTTTGGACTCAGTTGATTTTTGGATATCAAGGTTTTCCAAAGTATAGCTAAGAACCTCTTGAGGCGCTTTTTTTGTGTTTGAGACTATAGTTTTAAAGAATTCTCTTCTATTTGCATTTTCTTTAGGGTTATTAGTTTTATTTTTGGATAAACTTAAGTCATTGGGATTAGTAATTATACTAACTTTATTGCTTAAATTAGTATTTATAAGTGGTGCAAAAGTTTTTATAGAAGAATGTAGATTGGCTATGTCATATCCTTGGCACTTTTTGCAGAAGTCTGTGTCTATCAATACAACTAATTCTTCTATAATACATATCATTTTAATAATCAGCTCAGGATATAATTGATGTAAACAGTTTACTTTTAGAATATCCTCGTGATTAGCTATATTAATATTTTTCAACATTGGAGGGCATGCTATAATTAGTTTTTGATTTTTTATTACTTTATTTAGTATAAAGTCTTCATCCAGTTTAAATACGTGGTTTGGACATACAAAAACGCAATTTCCACAATAGTTGCATTGATCTACAATTAATTGTTCATTAGCAAAAGAGATGCCCTTTGTAGGACAAATTTCTAAACATTTACTACAGGAAGATCGGGGAGTTATTTGCTTACTACACAATTCTGAACGAACCTTTAAAGGTGATAAGCTGGAAAAAAGTCTAGAAAAGAAATCTAAATTCATATATGTCACCTCCATTTAGAAAACTTATATTGCAAGTTTATTGTCTCATAAGTTAAGCTGATTTTAAAGATAATTGTATAGGTGCAATTATTAACGAAAATAGTATATTTTATGATATATTTTTTTAAATAATTATACTAATTCCTGCATATTTACAAAATAATAGTGTATAATTTTCGGCCATTTGTGGAATTATTTTTGATGGAAGTGTATTAATAAGAAAATATAGGGAAAACTAGCTCTGAATGGAAGATTTGAGGGGTTATCGTAGGAAAAAACAAGGTAAACAAACAATAATTAGCCATTTTAGCCATTTTCGAGACTTGCACATACTCAACCCCTCTAATATTATAAGTAGTAAGTGTTAGCACTCGCCACTAACGAGTGCTAACAATAAGTTGTAAAATTAAAATACATATATAAAAAAAGGAGGCAATAGAATGAACATTAAACCATTAGGTGACAGAGTTGTTGTTAAAATTTTACAAAATGAAGAAACTACCAAGAGCGGTATAGTTATTCCTGATACTGCAAAAGAAAAGCCACAAGAAGGAGAAGTAGTTGCTATCGGTTCAGGTAGAGTTCTTGAGAATGGACAGAAGGTTGAATTAGAAGTAAGTGTTGGAGATCGTGTATTTTATTCAAAATATGCTGGAAATGAAATCAAATTAGATGGCCAGGATTACTTGATTTTAGCTGAAAGAGACTTACTAGGTATAGTAGAAAGATAAATATTAAAATAGTTAAGGAGGTAAAGATAAATGGCTAAACAAATTATTTTTAAAGAAGAGGCAAGACATGCGCTAGAAAGAGGCGTTAATGCTTTAGCTAATGCAGTTAAAGTTACTTTAGGACCAAAAGGTAGAAACGTTGTTTTGGAGAAAAAGTTTGGATCACCTACTATCACAAATGATGGTGTTACTATTGCGAGAGAAATCGAATTGAAAGATCCATTGGAAAACATGGGTGCTCAATTAGTTAAAGAAGTAGCCACTAAGACTAATGACGTAGCTGGTGATGGAACTACAACAGCTACAATTTTAGCACAGGCAATCATTAGAGAAGGCCTAAAGAATGTTACAGCTGGTGCTAATCCAATGATACTAAAAAAAGGTATTCAAAAGGCTGCTGATGTTGCAGTAGCGGAATTAAAAAATCTTTCAAAGCAGATTGAAAGTAAAGAAGCTATCAGCCAGGTCGCTTCAATTTCTGCTAATGATTCTGAAATTGGAACCCTAATTGCTGATGCTATGGAAAAGGTTGGTAAAGACGGCGTTATTACTGTTGAAGAATCACAAGGTATTGGAACAGCATTGGATGTAGTTGAAGGTATGCAGTTTGATAGAGGATATATTTCTCCTTATATGGTAACTGATACTGAAAAAATGGAAGCTGTCTTAGATGATCCATATATACTAATAACAGATAAGAAGATTGCGGCTATTAATGAAATTCTTCCAGTTTTAGAAAAGGTAGTTCAGGCATCCAAGCCATTATTGATAATTGCTGAAGATGTTGAAGGTGAAGCATTAGCTACTATGGTTGTTAACAAGATCAGGGGTACATTTACATGTGTAGCTGTGAAAGCTCCAGGCTTTGGTGATAGACGTAAAGCTATGTTACAGGATATAGCAATTCTTACTGGTGGTCAGGTGATTTCTGAAGAAGTTGGTATCAAGCTAGAAAATGCTACAATGGATATGCTTGGTACTGCACGTCAAGTGAAAGTTGGCAAGGAAGATACCACAATGGTAGAAGGAAAGGGCTCTTCGGATGCTATCCAAAAGAGAATATCTCAGATCAAGAAGCAGTATGAAGATAGCACTTCTGAATTTGACAAGGAAAAGCTTCAGGAAAGATTGGCTAAGCTTGCTGGTGGTGTAGCTGTAATCCAGGTTGGAGCAGCAACTGAGACTGAAATGAAAGAGAAGAAGCATAGAATTGAAGATGCTTTAGCAGCCACAAGAGCAGCTGTCGAAGAAGGTATAGTATCTGGTGGTGGAACTGCATTAATTAATGTAATTCCAGCCCTAGAGTCAATTACAGGTGAAGGCGACGAAATGACAGGCGTTAATATTGTTAAGAAAGCGTTAGAAGAACCTGTTAAGCAAATTGCTTTCAATGCTGGAGCTGAAGGTTCAGTTGTTGTTGAAAAAGTTAAGTCATTAGAAGTAGGAATAGGCTTTAATGCTCTAACTGGTGAATATGTTGACATGATAGCTGCTGGTATAGTTGACCCAGCTAAAGTAACAAGATCAGCATTGCAGAATGCAGCTAGCATTGCATCTATGTTATTAACAACTGAGACTTTAATTGCTGACATACAAGATGAAAAAGATCCAGCTGGCGGCGGAATGCCACCAGGCATGGGCGGTATGGGCGGCATGGGTGGAATGGGCGGAATGATGTAATAAAAGCCCAACAGCCCTTAAGTATCAAGGGCCGCTCGTTTGAAAATCTATTTGCGGTAACAAAAAGGTAACATTGGTCAAATTTAGAGACTCCTCATTAATTTAGTAATTTCTGAGGGGACTCTTTTTTTTAAAGAAGATAAATGCCCTAATGTGGACCTCAATAGTAACAACATAACAATAATTACCATATTATGTATAAGAATTAAATTAAGGGAGGCTTAATTATGGGAAGACCAGGTCCGGGGCCAGTATTGCCAATCTTTGATGATAACTTAATTCTTATTCTTATTCTGTTCTTCTGCTGCTTAATGCCAAAACACCATCATCATCACCATGATCATCACCACCATAAATCATAATCATCATAATCATCATAATAAACATTTTAATAATGGCGAAGCATAATTAGTTATTTTCCTCACTTAGCCCCAGCTTTATAGCTGGGGTTTTTACGTTTGTGGTGTACAAACATCTCAAAATGACATGAGTATCAAATTGAGAGGATAATGCTATCAGGTACTCCTAAACCCTACTCTCATAATGAGATGAATAAATACCACCATACAGATGCGGCAAGTATTCCTGTACTTGGTGCATCTTTTACTTTATCAGTTGTTATCAACGGGTTCTGCATATTTGCCATATTGCAAAAATATACAAATTAGGGAATAAATATAATGCCCTGTTTTTGGCACGGTTCTTGCTATATAATGATATGAAGGCCAGACAATATAGGGGTGAAGATTATGACTGATAAACTAAAGAAGAAGGGCCTAGTACACATCAAAGCAGAATGGTGTAAGGGTTGTGGCATATGTGTGCACTTATGCCCAAAAAAAGTACTAGCACTAGATGAAATGGGAAAAGCAAAAGTAGTAAAACCAGATGATTGTAGTGCATGTAAAATATGCGAGATGCACTGCCCTGATTTTAGCATCCTTGTAGGGGAGGTTCAAGATGCCAACTAAAACACGTTTAATACAAGGTAATGAAGCATGTGCAGAAGGAGCTTTGGCTGCAGGCATAAGATTTTTTGCTGGATACCCTATCACTCCTTCTACTGAAATAGCAGAGATTTTAGCAGAAAAACTGCCTCGATATGGTGGACATTTTCTGCAAATGGAAGATGAGATAGCCGCTATGGCAGCAATAATTGGAGCTTCTTTGACTGGAGTAAAATCCTTAACTGCTACAAGTGGGCCGGGGTTTTCTCTAAAACAGGAAAACATTGGTTATGCAATAATGACAGAGGTACCTTGTGTAATAGTAGATGTTCAAAGAGGAGGGCCCAGTACTGGTTTGCCCACTTCGCCTTCACAGGGTGATGTGATGCAGGCAAGATGGGGTACACATGGAGCACATCCAGTTATAGCATTATCTCCATCATCTGTACAGGAAACATTTGATCTTACTGTCAAAGCAGTAAATTTTTCCGAGAGATTTAGAACTGCCGTTATTATTTTATTAGATGAAGTTATTGGCCATATGAGAGAAAGTGTAGAATTACCAGATCATTCTGAGGTCAAAGTAGTGAATAGAAAAGCACCTACAGTACCACCAGGGGAATACCTTCCTTATAAACCTGACGAAAACGGTGTTCCTCCAATGGCAAACTTTGGTGAAGGATATAGATATCATGTTACTGGACTTTCACATGACGAAAGTGGTTTTCCGACTGGGAGTTCTAAACTAACAAATGAACTAATATTGCGACTTCATGACAAGATTGAAAGATACAAAGATGAGATTACCATCACAGAAGAATATATGGTGGAAGATGCAGATGTAATTATTTTTTGTTATGGATGTATTACTAGGCCAGCTAGGAAGGCCGTAAAGGAAGCTAGGGCAGCAGGAAAAAAGGTAGGCATGCTGAGAACGGCAACAATTTGGCCATTTCCAGATAAAGTATTACTCAGAGCTACAAAGAATGCAAAGGCTGTCATAGTTCCTGAAATGAATATGGGTCAAATATTAGAGGAAGTTCAAAAACATCTAGGTTGCAAGATGATTAAGGTTGAACCTGTTGATAAAGTTGATGGAGAATTAATAACTCCTGCTGAGATTCTGGCTAAAGTAGAGGAGGTATTATAGATGTTATTAGCACAAAAGTATTTAAGGATGAACAAAATGCCTCATATATGGTGCCCGGGATGTGGAAATGGCATAGTACTACAGGCAATTATTAGAGCAGTTGATGAATTACAGCTTAGTAAGGATAATACCGTTTTTGTTTCAGGTATTGGGTGTTCTTCTAGGGCGTCAGGTTATTTGGACTTTAATACCTTGCATACTACCCATGGTAGAGCGTTAGGTTTTGCAACGGGAGTCAAGGTTGCTAAACCCAAATTGAATGTAATAGTAATTATGGGCGATGGTGACGCTACTGCAATAGGTGGCAATCACTTTATTCACGCAGCTAGAAGAAATATTGATTTAACTGCTATTGTATTTAATAATAGTATTTACGGGATGACTGGTGGACAATATTCTCCCCTTACTCCTACTGGGAGCATGGCTACAACTTGTCCTTATGGGAACCTTGAAAGAAATTTTGATATAGCTAAGCTCGCCATAGCAGCGGGGGCTACCTATGTTGGTAGAAGTACAACCTATCACGCAAAAATGTTAAGCAATCTTATAGTTAAAGCAGTAAAAAACAGGGGCTTTAGTCTAGTAGAAGCCATAACTGGATGTCCAATAAGCTATGGTAGAAAGAATAAAATGGGGTCACCAGTTAAGATGATACAGTCACAAAAAGACAATAGTGTAATGGTAAAGGCAGCTGCGAAAATGCAGCCTGAAGAGTTAAGAGGCAAGACGATCATTGGAGAGCTTCACAACCAAGAAGCACCGGAGTTTTGCGATCAATACGAAAATTTGATAAGTACCTTACGTGAAAGGAGACAATCCTGATGAACAAGGAAGTAAGGTTAAGTGGTTCTGGTGGCCAAGGTATTATACTTGCAGGAATTATATTAGCAGAAGCAGGCATTATTGATGGCAAAAATGTGCTACAAACCCAGTCTTATGGTCCTGAGGCAAGGGGGGGAGCAAGTAAGGCGGAAGTGATTATAGGGGAAGACGATATTGATTATCCAAAGGTCATAACGCCAGATATTGTTCTCGCAATGACACAGGAAGCTGCTAATAAGTATATTACATCTTTAAAGGACAATGGTTTAGTCCTTGTAGACAGCACTTATGTTATCAATTTGCCGGATTTTAAGAATATCTACCAAATACCCATCACAAAAATTGCCAAGAATGATGTAGGCAAGGGAATAGTATCTAACATGGTAGCCTTAGGTGCCCTTGTTGGTTTGACAGAAGTAGTGACATTTGAAGCTTTGCAAAGGGCTGTCCTTGCTAGAATACCAAAGGGGACAGAAGAACTTAATAAAAAGGCATTAAATTTAGGTTATGAAGCTGGAGTGGAATTAGCTGAGTCTGGTAAGAAGAGCCTAGTTAAAATGTGTTCCTAATTAAGGAGGAAAAGCAATATGAAGCTAAGTATTCTTGAGGCTACACGTGTCTGGCTTAAAAAAGCAGTTGAGATTATGAATTATGGTGAAGATGTTTATGAAATTTTAAAAGATCCACAAAGAGTATTATATGTACGTTTTCCAGTAAAGATGGATGATGGCACCATCAGAATTTTTACAGGTATTCGCGCACAGCATAATGATGCAGTTGGACCCACTAAAGGTGGCATCCGCTTTCATCCTATAGTTGATATAGATGAGGTAAAAGCATTATCCATAATGATGACGTTGAAGTGTAATATTATGTGTCTGCCTTATGGTGGAGGAAAAGGTGGAGTAATATGTGATCCTGAGAAAATGTCCAAGGATGAGTTGGAAGGGGTAAGCAGGGGCTATGTAAGAGCTATTAGTCAGATTGTTGGTCCAACAAAAGATATTCCTGCCCCAGATGTTTTTACAAACCCACAAGTAATGGCATGGATGATGGATGAATATAGCAAAATAAGAGAATATGATTCGCCAGGCTTTATAACTGGTAAACCAATTAGTTTAGGAGGATCTTTAGGTAGGGCATCTGCTACTTCTAAGGGATGTTCAATTACAATGGATGAGGCAGCAAAAAAAATTGGTTTAGATATATCCAAATCAACTATAGCTATCCAAGGGTGTGGCAATGTAGGTTCCTATATGGTTAAGTTTGCTGAGGAAATGGGGGCCAAGATAGTTGCTGTTTGTGACGTAAAAGGTGGGTTATACTGCCCTAATGGAATAAGCTATGAAAAAATCAGAAAAGAAATGGAAACATGTGGAACTATTAGAAATTTAGAGGATTGCGAACGAATAGCACCTAAGGATGTCTTAACAATAGACTGTGACATCTTAATTCCCGCTGCAATTGAAAATGTTATTTCCATGGATAATGTTCATGATATTAAAGCTAAGTTGATTATTGAAGCAGCAAATGGTCCGACTACACCAGAAGCACATACTATTTTACAAGACAAAGGAGTACTTATTGTACCAGATATTCTAGCAAATGCTGGAGGAGTTACAGTAAGTTATTTCGAGTGGGTACAAAATAATGAAGGTTATTACTGGTCAGAGGATGAAATTCATGAAAAATTAGAGCTAAAGATGAGATTGGCATTTAATAGGATTTGGGATATAGCTCAGGAGAAGAAAGTTGATTTACGACTTGCAGCTCATTTAGCAGGTATTGAAAGGGTAGTAGAAGCAATGAGGTTAAGGGGCTGGGTACGTTAAAAAGTTCTTTTGAAATAGAAAAGATCTAGCAGAGCTATGATTTGCTAGATCTTTTCTATCCTATCTATTGTACAATGGCAGATAATTGGCTGTTTCTTGTACACTTTTATATGCAGGTCTAATTATTTTCCCCCCACTTACAATTTCTTCTAACCTATGGGCGCACCATCCGGGTATTCTGGCCATTGCAAAAATAGGTGTATAAAGCTCCTTTGGAATATTAAGCATTTCATATACAAAGCCTGAATAAAGGTCCACATTAGATGGCACTATTATTTCCTTATTGTATTTTTTTGATAAAATCAGAGGAGTTAGTTTTTCGATAAGACTATAAAGGTAAAAATCATCCTCCATATTTTTTTCTTCAGCTAGCTTTTTTGCTTTAGCTTTTAATAGTATTGACCGTGGATCTGACAAGGTATAAACTGCATGCCCCATACCATATATTAGACCTGTCCTATCATAAGCCTCTTTCATACTTACTTTAGTAAGATATTCTTCTACCTGTTTTTCATCTGTCCAATCGACTACATTAGATTTTAAGTCCTCTATCATTTCTACAACCTTAATGTTAGCGCCTCCATGTTTATTGCCCTTTAAAGCTCCTATAGCAGCAGAAATTGCAGAGTAAGTATCAGTATCAGCTGATGATACAACATGAGTGGTAAAGGCGGAGTTATTTCCACCACCATGTTCAGCATGGAGCATTAAGCTTAGGTCAAGGGTTTCAGCTTCAAGTTCTGAGTAGTTGTGATCTGGTCTTATCATGTGCAAGAAACATTCTGATGTACTTAATTCATCCTTGGGTAAATGTATAACTAGACTCTTACCATCAAAGAAGTGTACCTTTGCTTGATATCCATAGGCAATCATTGTTGGAAAGCGAGCAATTAATTCGATTGATTGTCTGAGAACATTTTCAACATTAGTGTCATCAGGATCATCATCATAGGAATAACTTGTCAATACACTCCGTGCTAATTTATTCATGACACTTCTGCTTGGAGTTTTTAGGATCATATCCTCATGAAAGCCATTGGGTAAATATCGCATGGTACAGAGCATTTCTTTAAATGTGCTTAAATGCTCTTCATTTGGCAGATTTCCAAATAACAATAAGTAACATACTTCTTCAAAACCATGTCTATGTTCGTCTTGTATACCTTCAACTATTTCTTTAATATCTATACCCCTATATAGAAGTTTACCTTCCTGAGGTGTCTTTTCTTTATCATCTTTTAAGTATCCTTGTACCTCTCCAATTTCTGTAAGGCCAATCAATACTCCTGTACCATCGCTATTTCGTAGACCGCGCTTAGTGTTGTGTAATTTATACAGTTCAGGATCTATCCAGTTGTGCTTTTCTGCAAGTAAGGATAGCTCGCGAAAAAATGGATCTTCAAAAGGATTGTTCTTTACAGTTAAACTTACCATAGTATATTTATTCCCCCCATTCTAATGTAGTACACACGTATTATTGTATACAATTATACCGGAACGAAAGTCTCTCGTCAATTATCACTTCTATCCTATTATTAGATTTGCTAATCTGATTTTCAGGGTTTTGAAGGACTTAGATGTAATATGGCGAATTTTTTATTAATGAAATGTTTGAACCATGGGAGGTTCGTGGTGAATAGATTATACCAAGTTAAAGAAAAAGGTCAAAAAGTCGCTGAAGCTATAGCTACTGTTTTAAATGTTGAAGTAGAAATAGTAGATGAGGATCTGGTCAGAGTGGCGGGTACTGGACGTGTTAAAGAAAACATAGGTTCCAGAATGTTAAGAGGTCTAGTTAACAAGAAAGTGTTAGAGACTGGTCAATACCTATATATCAGCTCTCCGGGTCATCATGAGATTTGCAAGAAATGTACATTAGCAGGTGGATGTTTTTATAAGGCATATATTGTATATCCTATAAAAGTAAAAGGAGAAGTAATTGGTAATATTAGCCTAAGTGCTTTTAATAAAGAACAAGAAGACAAACTCAGGGATCAAAGAGTGTCTATGATTGATTTTGTAAGCAAAATGGCTGATTTTATTAGTTCTAAGGTTATAGAAAAACAGATGGCAGCAGATAGAACGGTAATGGTAAATAGATTAGAAGCTATTCTGGATTCTGTACATGAAGGTGTAATGGCTGTTGATAAAAGTGGGTATGTTACACACCTCAATAAATCTTCTGAGCAAATTTTTGGACTTGAAAGAAGCAAAGTTGTTGGTAAAAACTTAAATGATCTTGCTCCTAATCTGCCTTTACTAGACTTACTTAATGGAGGAGAAGGTTTTACTTATAAAGAAGTATTTGCAAATTTTAACACGCAAAAATTTCATCTTTTGAGTACAGCTAGACCTATTTTATCTGAGACAAAAGAAGTTGTAGGTGCTGTGGCTTCGTACAGGGATTATAGTGAAACCCAAAAAAATGTATATGAAACATTCAATAAACAACAGCACCTTTCCTTTGACGATATTATTGGTTCAAGTGCATCGCTGCAGGAAGTTGTAAAAAAGGCAAAGAAAATTGCTAGCAGCAATTCAACAGTTCTAATATTAGGAGAAAGTGGAACTGGTAAGGAATTATTCGCAAGGGCAGTACATGAGGCAAGTACTCAGAGGAACAAACCATTTGTATCTATAAATTGTGGTGCTATCCCAGAAACTTTACTTGAAAGCGAATTATTTGGATATGAAGAAGGAGCATTTACAGGAGCTAAAAGGGGAGGGAAAATAGGTAAATTTGAATTGGCTAATAGTGGTACTATCTTTCTAGATGAAATAAGCAATATGTCTCTCTATTTGCAGGCAAAATTATTAAGGGTATTGCAGGAGAGGCAGATTGAACGGGTCGGTGGAAATCAGTTAGTCCATGTGGACATTAGAGTAATTGCAGCTGCAAATACTGACCTCCAGGATCTTGTAACTAAGGGACTTTTTAGAGATGACCTATATTATAGATTGAGTGTCATTCCATTAGAGATACCACCTTTGAGAGAGAGAAAGGAAGATATCCCCCAACTTTTGGATTATAATAGAATCAGATATGGCAAACTCCTCAATAAAAAAGTAATTGATTTTGAAAAAGAGGCTTTGAATGTATGCTTAAACTATAGTTGGCCAGGTAATGTGAGAGAATTAATTAATACTGTTGAATATGCCATTAATATTGAAGAAAGTCCTATTATTCAAGTAGAAAGTTTACCGCCTAGGATTTGGGAGGACGTTAATGGTAAAGAAGTTATTGATTATGATGCGACTGGAGAAACTGTTGTCAAGAGCCTAGATGAGATAGAAAAAGACGCTATAATAAATGCATTAAACCACTTTGGGTGGTCTGAACAAGGCAAAATAAAAGCTGCTAAAGCTTTGGGAACTAGCAGAGCAACTATATACAGAAAAATTCAGAAGTATAAAATAGAACCAGAAATACTTAATTAGTAGTGAAAAGGGGTCTAAAATGAATTCTCGAGAATTAATTTCCAAAAAGCTTTCTGGAGAAAAAGTTGATATTATGGCTAAAGGTGAATTCTTTCTGGAAAAAGGATTAACTTTGCAGTTAGCCAGTAATGTAGATAAGTGGCAGGCCAAAAAAGATGCTGTTAAAACCCTGGGGATGGATTATATAGCGCAAGGTGTTGATAAAAAGCTCGATGGAAGAGACCATTGGGGAAGATTAGATTTTGGGCAAAGAGGCTATGAAAGGCCTGTATATGCTAGTATTGAAGACTTATGCACTAATCTTAAAGTGGATCATTTTAATTATGAACGTCTTTCTCGTTGGAAAAAAGAAACTGATCTTTTCATATTTGCTCTAATAGACGGTCCATTTCAAACGTTAAGCAGTTTACTAGACTATAATCAATTTTTAATGGATATAATGCTAAAAAAAGATCTCATGCAGCAAGGGGTAGAGGTACTTACTAAGGAAATAATAAGATTAGTTAATAGTGCACTAGAAAATGGTGCTGATGGCATAATTATAGGAGAGGATATTGCATACTCAAAAGGCTTAATAGTTTCTCCAAAGATACTAAGAAATATGTTTTTCCCGAGGATTGAAGAGATTGCAGGCAATACGAGCAAACCAGTAGTTTTTCATAGTGACGGTAACCTAACAGATGTATTACCTGATATTGCAAAAACGGGTATTTCCGGTATCCATTCCATTGAAGAAGACTCAAACATGGATATTAGAAAAGTACGTGAAGCTGTTGGCCCTGAGATATGTCTGTTGGGCGGCTTTGACCTAAAGAATTTTTATGAATATGATGGTGAAGAATTAGTCAAAAAAGTGAAGCAAATTGTCGACATAGGCAAAAGATGTGATCCATTCATATTTGGAACATCTGCTGGTATATTAGATGATAACTTACCAGTAGAAAAGGTGAAAATAGTTTATCAATTAGTAAATATTTAAAAATGTGAACTTATTATCGAAAAATTTCTGTCATAATCCACCCTCCTTATAAGTACAATTGAAGTAATATAGACTTCGCCAAGTTAGGCAGTTAAAAGGCGGAAAGTAAGGAAGGAAGTGGGAGGTTGGCAATAAACTATAAATTCAATTGGAAGACTTTAATAATTTTAATCCTAGTTATCATTTTGGCTATGTCAGGTTACCTGTATTATGCATGGGTAAACAGAGTGATTCCAGAGGAATTACTTCCACAAGCTATAGAAAAAACCACATCTGTAGATAGTTATCGCTACCATGTTGCGCTAGAGCTAAACGTAAATGATCAGGATCGGCTTTTAAGCAAGGTTAAAGGAGAAAGACAAGGAGAAGAGTTTCAACTAGAAGGAGAAATAGCTGGCCAAGAAGTAGATGTAATTTATGTTGAAAATAAAGTTTACATGAGGGATAGTGTATCAGGTCGTTGGATGGTTAATCATGGTGGTGATATTTTTCAGCAAGACTTGTTTATGATAGAAGTCAATCCCATAGCTAGTTTAGAGTATGAAACATTAAATAATATTTATTATCTTGGAGTTGAGAAAGACAGTGTTACCGCAGTTGTTATAGAATATAGTCCGGTAGTTACAAACAAAATGTTGACTACTTATTGGAATGATTTTAAATATAAAGTTTGGATTGATAGAAGGACAAAACGGGTTTTTAAAGCAGAGATATTTGCGAATCATAAAGATAATCCTCAAAATGGATTACATATGCAATTAGTCCTTTATGATTTTAATAAAAATGTTAAAATTGAAGCTCCTTCTACAGAATAATACAAAGATGTAAATTCTTCCTCGGAAATTCCTTTCTGAAGAAGGATTTTTTTTTATTTGAGAGAAGTATATGCTTTATGGAATTTTGTCCAAAAATCATGCTGTTTTCTATTACTAGAATATTTTTCATTTACCAGCTAGAAACTATTGTTAAATAGTAATGATTCACTTTCACGCAATACATTACAAAGACCTACAAGTATTTTATAGAGGGAGAGCTGTATATGGAAAAAGATATAAAGCAAATATTAGTAAGTGAAGATGACATTAAGAGAGTGGTTGCAAAACTAGGAAAAGAGGTTACAAGTACCTATGAAGGCAAAGAAATAATGGTTATTTGTATATTAAAAGGAGCAGTTATTTTCTGTTCGGATTTAATTCGGGAAATTAAAGTTCCTTTAAAATTGGACTTTATGGCTGTATCAAGCTATGGAGACTTAACAGAGAGTTCTGGAGCTGTGCAAATACTTAAAGACCTAGAATCTAGTGTGGAAGGCAGACATCTCTTGATAGTTGAGGATATCGTTGATACTGGCTTAACCTTAAAATACCTGATTGGGATTTTAAATGCTAGAGGACCAGCTAGCATAAAAACGTGTTCATTTTTAGATAAACCTGACCGTAGAAAAGTAGATGTAAAAGTTGACTTTAGTGGCGTTGCAATACCTGATGCTTTTGTGGTAGGATATGGATTGGATTATGCTGAGGATTATCGACACCTACCATACGTAGCTGTTCTTGAGCCAGAAGTATATGGAAAATAAGAAATAGGAGGCTGAATATGATTGATAAAGTAGATGAAGTAATCGTACTTGACTTTGGTGGACAGTACAGTCAATTAATTACACGTAGAATAAGGGAGTTGGGTGTGTTTTGCGAGATGTTTCCATACACTATTTCCTATGAAGAAATAATTAAGAGGAATCCTAAGGGTATTATATTTAGTGGGGGCCCAGCTAGTGTATATGCAGAAAATTCTCCTAGTATAGACATGAAATACTATGAAAGCAATATACCTATACTGGGTATTTGTTATGGAATGCAAATGATGACTCATCAGTTAGGAGGAAAAGTTGAGCCTTGTAAAAGTAGAGAATATGGAAAGGCTCTCTTGAATATACTTCAGACATCGGATTTACTAGAAGGAATTAGTGGTGGTCATGAACAGATTTGGATGAGCCATGGGGATTATATAAGTAAACAACCTGAAGACTTTGAAGTAGTGGCCGGGACAAACCATGCACCAATAGCTACTATAGTAAACTTGGAAAAAAAACTATGGGGCGTGCAGTTTCACCCTGAGGTTAAGCATACACCTAAAGGTAATACAATACTTGAGAATTTTCTCTTTAAAATTTGTAAATGTGAAAAACAATGGACTATGAAATCATACATCGAAACTGAAGTAACTAAGATAAAAGAGCTGGTTGGCGATAGGAAGGTATTGTGTGCTTTAAGTGGTGGTGTTGATTCAGCAGTTGCTGCTCTTATTGTTCATAAGGCTGTTGGTGAACAGCTTACTTGTGTTTTTGTAAATCATGGCCTCTTAAGAAAAGGAGAGCCTGAACAGGTAGAAGAAACCTTTAAAAGAACCTTTGGGCTAAACCTAGTTGTTGTAGATGCAGTGGATAGATTCCTGAGTAGATTAAAGGATGTTACTGATCCCGAAACTAAAAGAAAGATTATTGGCGAGGAATTCATCCGTGTTTTTGAAGAAGAGGCTGAGAAACTTGGGGATTTCAGTTTCCTTGTTCAGGGAACAATATACCCAGATGTTATAGAAAGTGGTACAGATACGGCTGAAACTATCAAGAGTCACCACAATGTAGGTGGACTTCCTGAGGATATACAATTTGAGTTAATAGAACCACTCTATTTCTTATTCAAGGATGAGGTAAGAAAGGTGGGAGAGGAAATAGGCTTGCCAACGGAAATTGTATGGAGACAGCCTTTCCCAGGACCGGGACTAGCTATTAGAATTCTTGGTGACATTACAGCTGACAAACTAGATATATTACGAAATGCTGACTTTATTGTCCGAGATGAAATCCGAAACGCAGGTTTAGAAAAAGAAATTTGGCAGTCATTTGCTGTGCTTCCATCTATTAAGAGTGTAGGAGTTATGGGAGACAGTAGAACATATGCTTATCCAATTATTCTTAGGGCAGTTACAAGTGATGATGCTATGACTGCTGACTGGGCAAGATTACCATATGATTTAATGGAGAAAATCTCCAACAGAATAGTCAATGAAGTAGATTATGTGAACAGGGTATGTTATGACATCACCTCTAAACCCCCTGGGACCATCGAGTGGGAATAAAAAAGCGCATCCTCCTTACCTGTACTTGGTTATGTGGCAATAATTACATTAGTATTACTGAAGTAATAATGTTACAATTTTAACATGCTTAAATTTCAAGTTACAGAAGGAGTGTTTTTTTTGAAAAAAGTATTAATTGTAATAATAGCAGCAATTTTTTTAGTAGTTAGTGGGTGTGGTGCTCCAGAAAGTCAATTAGACCTAGATAAGGCCAATATTGAAGACTTAAATAGAGGTTCCAGTAAACAGGAAGGTACTAATAGCAATGATAACAAAGAGGGCCAAGACCAGCCTAAGCCTTACTTAGAAAAAATCGAACACTTCTTTAATGCCAAAGAAGCTCAATTAGGTGACATCGTAGGTGACATGACTATTACTTCAATAATTCATTTAGATAGTGATCCTGCTAACTTTCAGGCTTTGATTAACCTATCTGGTGCTACTACGATTAGTGGTCAGTATGTACATTATGACAACCACGAAACACTAGGTAACATAGTGGTTTTTGTAGTAAATGAAGACTCATTAGCAGTTTTACCCCAACTAGAGCAAGATGAAAGGTACATTTGGTTTAGTTTTTCTAATCAAGATGAAGCTAAAGAAGCTTTTGGAAAGCCTGGTAGTAAAGGCACAGCGACTATTGTAATTGATGACTACCAAATTAACTTTGCGGAAAGCTATGACTTGGGAAATATGGCTAAACTTATAGAAGTGGTTGAGAAAAAATAGACAGGTTTTTATATTAGCATGTTCCTCACTTCAACTAAAAACGGAGTGAGGTTTTTCTTTGAAAAAACTTAACAATTGAAAGGTCAATTTAGTGTTATAATGGAGTAACTAATCATATAGGGGGTAAGAAACATGGCAATTAGTGAAATTTTTGGTGGTATTTGTGGATTCAATACAAAGGTAACTGCAAAAGATGAAGCGGGAAAAATAAAACTAGTTTTTGAAACAGATTGTCCAAATGTCAAAAAACTGGCTGAAGAATTAACTGAAGTAGGTGCATTTAGTGAGGCTTTTAAAAGAGCTACATCAACACTAACTTATGAACTAGCTAGTAAGCATCTACCCCATCCTGCTTGTTTAGTGCCATCTGGAATTCTTAAAGCTGTGGAAGTAGAGGAGAACTTAGCTTTACCCAAGGATGCATCTGTAAAGGTGAGTAGATCTTAAATTCAAATAGCAAATCCGAACATTTATGATAAAAACTTAAATAATGTTCGGATTTTTTATTGACAGTATAACTTGCATTTGTTACTATGTAGTTAAATAAATAACTTATTACTGCAAGAAAGTGTACCTAGGGTTCCGCAAGGTATATATTGTTGGTCAGGTCCGAGTGGTACAGGCACCTTTGTGTGCTACACCGAAGGGATAAAAACCCAGACGGGGAGGTTTAACGCAGAAACTTCCCTTGCCTGGGTTTTATTATTTTCACTTATAGATACAAAGAGTATAAATCTAAATAAGGAACAAAATATAGTTAACTACTTAATTATAAGAGGGGGAGTAAAATGGCCAAGAAGGTTATGATTATTGTGGGTAGTGATTCAGATTTACCAATAATGAAAAAAGCTGTAGATGTTCTACGAAATTTTGGAGTTGATTTTGAGATAGCTATTTCTTCAGCTCACCGTGTACCAGAGCGAACTGCCGAGTATGCAAAAAAGGCTTCGGAAAGTGGTGTTGAGGTTATAATAGCTGGAGCTGGTTTAGCGGCGCATTTACCAGGGGTTATAGCAAGCTTTACCATCTTACCAGTGATAGGAGTTCCAATTAGTGGTGGACCCCTTAAAGGTGTAGATGCTCTTTACTCAATTGTCCAAATGCCTGGTGGAATACCTGTTGCTACCATGGCCATAGATGGAACGAAAAATGCCGCCCTTTTTGCTGTACAAATATTAGCACTAAAGTATGATGATTTAGCACTAAAATTGAAGGAATACAGGATAAATATGGCTAAAGAGGTAGAAGAAAAGGATATTAACTTGTCTAGGATTGGTATAGATAATTATTAAAAGAAAATACGAAAGGGTGGTATAAACTTGATAGAAAAATATAGTCTACCTGAAATGAAATCAATCTGGACTGAAGAAAATAAACTCAGAAAGATGCTGGAAATAGAAGTTTTTGCCTGCGAAGCTATGGCTAAGTTAGATTTAATTCCAGATTGGGCTTTAAAGGATATTCAAGAAAAAGCCGATTTTGATATTAACAGGGTTAAAGAAATAGAAGAAACTACTAGGCATGATGTTTTAGCCTTTCTGACTAATGTTGCTGAAAATGTTGGAGATGCTTCAAAATACATCCATTTGGGAATGACCTCATCTGATATTTTAGATACAGCTTTGGCAATACAAATGAAGGAGGCCTTGGAGCTAATATTAAGTAAGTTAGATATTTTGGTCGGTGAAATAAAGAGTAAAGCAATTGAACATAAATATACTTTAATGGTTGGCAGAAGTCATGGAATTCATGCTGAACCAGTTACGTTCGGTTTAAAAATGGCACTTTGGTACGATGAGATATATAGAAACATAAAAAGGTTACAAGCAGTTAAGGAAGAGGTTTCAGTTGGCAATATATCTGGAGCTGTAGGCACATTTGCCAATATTGACCCTTATGTTGAAGAGTATGTATGTGAAAAGCTAGGACTAAAACCAGCACCAATTTCCACACAGATCATCCAAAGAGATATTCATGCAAGCTACATGACTCAACTGGCTGTTACTGCTAGCTCATTAGATAAATTTGCGTTAGAAGTTAGAAACCTGCAAAGAACAGAAATACATGAGGTAGAGGAAAGCTTTGCCAAGGGTCAAAAGGGTTCTTCTGCAATGCCACATAAGAAAAACCCTATTTTAAGTGAAAGGGTTTCTGGATTATCTAGAGTTGTTAGAAGCAATGCATCAGCTGCTTTAGAAAATGTCGCTTTATGGCATGAAAGAGATCTAACCCATTCATCTGTGGAACGTGTAATAATTCCTGACTCTACCCTGCTTGTTTACTATATGCTGGATAAGTTCATAACTGTGGTTAAGAACCTAGTCATTAAAAAAGATAATATGGAAGCTAACCTTAACAAAACTTTTGGACTTGTATTTTCCCAGAGAGTTCTATTGGCATTAGTAAATAAAGGAGTAATGAGGGAAACTGCCTATGCATGGGTACAGAAAAATTCTATGGAAACATGGGAAAGCAAGGTACCTTTAAAGGAACTAGTATTAAAGGATGGAGATATTATGAGTAAGCTATCTCAAGAAGATATAGAAGAAATATTTAACTATGAGTATCATTTGAAAAATGTAGACTATATTTTTAATCGTGTAGGGATAAAGTAAAACTCTTAGTGTAACTGGGAGTTAAATAAATAAGCAGGGTTTAGGTGATGTTTTCTGACATCTGACTTCTGGATTCTGACTTTAACTAGGAGGGTATTATCAATGGTAACCAAAAAGGATGAGATATATAGGGGCAAAGCAAAATCTTTATATTATACGGATGATCCGACTGTAGCGATAATGGAATTTCATGATGATGCAACTGCATTTAATGGGCAGAAAAAGGGAACCATTCAGGATAAAGGGTATTACAATTGCCAAATATCCGCCATTTTCTTTGAAAAGCTTCAAAAAAAGGGAATTAGAAATCATTATCAAGAGCTAATATCTGATAGGGAAATGCTAGTTAACAGTCTTAAAATTCTACCGGTTGAAGTAATAATTAGAAATATTGCCGCAGGCAGCATTTCTAAAAGATTAGGGGTAGAATCAGGGTTGCCCTTTGAAAAACCAATTTTAGAACTGTGTTTAAAGTCAGATGAATTAGGTGATCCATTTATTAATGATGATCATGTCATAGCTTTAAAACTAGCCACAGGAGATCAGTTAAGTGAAATAAGAGAGATGACCCTAAAGATTAACGAAATACTAAAAGACATCACATCTAAAGCAAAATTGATACTAGTGGACTTTAAATTAGAGTTTGGAGTACAAGATGGAATTATATATTTGGGTGATGAAATATCACCAGACACATGCAGATTTTGGGATGCTGACACAAAGAAGGTTTTAGATAAGGATAGATTTCGAAAAGACCTTGGAGAAGTTACTGATGCTTATCAGGAAGTTTTAGAAAGACTAAGGAGGTTAGCATAAATGTATCTAGCTAAGGTGTATGTTGCTTTGAAAAAGGGAGTGCTAGATCCTCAAGGAAGTACAATACAAGGTGCCTTAACATCTATGGATTTTGAAGGAATACAGGATGTTAGAGTGGGTAAGGTTTTCGAAATAAAACTGAATGGAGATTCCAAAGAAAAGATAGAGGCTGACTTAGAACAAATGTGTAGAAAGCTTCTTGCAAATCCTGTGATTGAAGAATACAGTTTTGAAATTATGGAGGTTTAATTCATGAAATTTGGGATAGTAGTTTTTCCAGGCTCAAATTGTGATGCAGATGTAAAGAATGTGCTTGATGAAGTTGTAAAACAAGAAACAAGCTTCATCTGGCATAAAGACACTTTTCCTAAAAATCTGGACTGTGTAGTGCTTCCAGGAGGTTTTTCGTACGGGGACTATCTTAGAACTGGTTCCATTGCCCGCTTCTCTCCGGTAATGGATGGAGTTTTGGAGTATGCTTCAAAGGGTGGATTAGTTCTAGGAATTTGCAATGGTTTTCAGGTTCTGACTGAGGCTGGATTATTACCAGGAGTCTTAAGAATAAATAAGGATTTAAAGTTCATATGTAAACCTGTATATCTAAAGGTGGAAAATACTAATACACCCTTTAGTAATACCATGTCTCCAGGTGACATTTTTAAAGTGCCAATAGCACATGGAGAAGGAAACTATTATGTGACCTCGGATGAGTTGGAAGAGCTAGAGCAAAATAACCAGATTATTTTTCGCTATTGTACGTCAGACGGAAAGCTAACAGATGCTGCAAACCCTAATGGATCTATTAATAATATTGCTGGAATTATCAACAAAGAAGGTAACGTGTTGGGAATGATGCCTCATCCCGAGAGATGTTCAGAAAGCATTTTAGGTAACGAAGATGGTATAAAAATCTTTCAATCCATAATTAATTGGTGGCAGGGGAGGAGTTAACAATGGAACCTTCTGTATGGAGAAGTATGGGACTAAGAGATGATGAGTATACAAGGGTTAAGGAACTGCTCGGGAGAGATCCAAATTTTGTTGAAGTTGGCATATTTGCAGTTATGTGGTCAGAACATTGCAGCTACAAGACTTCTAAACCTCTTCTGAAAAAGTTTCCAACAAAGGGTAAGCAGGTGATCGAGGGCCCTGGAGAAAATGCAGGGGTAGTTGACATTGGTGATGGACAGGCTGTTGTTTTTAAGATAGAGAGTCATAATCACCCTTCCGCAGTAGAACCCCTTCAGGGTGCTGCCACAGGAGTGGGTGGTATCGTTAGAGACGTCTTTACAATGGGTGCCAGGCCAGTAGCCTTATTAAATTCCCTGCGTTTTGGTGATCTTGAAAATAACAGGACGAAATATCTATTTTCTGGGGTAGTATCTGGAATTAGTTGGTATGGAAACTGTATGGGAATACCTACTGTGGGAGGAGAAGTGTTTTTTGATAAATCCTACGAAGGTAACCCCCTTGTTAATGCCATGTGTGTTGGCCTTATTGAGGCAAATAAACTTAAAAAGGGACTTGCAGAAGGAATAGGAAATCCGGTAATGGTTGTTGGTGCGAGAACAGGGAGAGATGGTATCCATGGTGCAACCTTTGCATCTGCAGAACTAACAGAAGACAGCGAAGAGAGTCGACCATCTGTTCAGGTGGGAGATCCATTTATGGAAAAACTCCTTTTAGAAGCCTGCCTAGAAATTATTGAAGAGGACATTGTTGTCGGGATGCAGGATATGGGGGCAGCTGGATTGACTAGCTCTTCATCTGAAATGGCTTCTAGAGCAGGTACAGGCTTAGAGATAGATACATCTTTAGTGCCGGTTAGAGAAGAAAGCATGACACCTTATGAGATCATGTTATCGGAATCCCAGGAGAGAATGCTTTTAGTTCCCAAAAAGGGAAGCGAAAAAAGGGTACGGGAAATCTTTGAGAAGTGGGGACTAAATGCAGTCAAAGTAGGAACAGTTATAGAAAAACCTGTCTTAAGGATCAAAGATGGAGAAAGTGTTGCAGCAGAAATTCCTGTAACAGCATTAGTTGAGGAAAGTCCTGTTTACCATTATCCAGTTAAAACCCCAGATAGAGATGAAAGGCTTAAACTCAATTTAGATACCGTTCCCCAACCCGAAGATTACAATAAAGTTTTTAAAAGTCTCCTTTCATCACCAACAATTGCTAGTAAAAAATGGGTATATGAGCAGTATGACCATGGTGTTGGAAATAATACTGTAGTCTACCCTGGTTCTGATGCTGCAGTAATAAGAGTTAAGGATACAAATAAAGGAATAGCACTATCTACTGATTGCAATGGAAGATATTGTTATCTTGATCCATATGAAGGTGCAAAAATTGCAGTTGCCGAAGCTGCCCGTAATGTAGTTTGCTCAGGAGCCTTGCCTTTGGCTATAACTAATTGCTTGAATTTTGGAAACCCTGAAAAGGAGGAAGTCTTCTGGCAGTTAAGCAGATCTATTGATGGAATGGCTGAAGCATGTGAGCATTTTAATACACCTGTAACAGGAGGAAACGTTAGTCTATACAATGAGTCTCCTCAGGGTGCTGTACATCCAACTCCTGTAGTGGGAATGATTGGTCTCCTGGAAAATATAGAGACTAGATTAAGCCAGAGCTTTAAAAAAGAAGGTTCTAAAATAGTTCTGTTTGGTGAAACCAAAGGAGAACTAGGGGGAAGTGAGTATCTCTATACAAATTATGGTTTAACAGCTGGAAATCCACCAAGATTAGACTTAGAGACTGAAGGCAATCTTCAGAAAGTTGTTTTGGAGGCAGCAACTCAAAAATTACTCCTTTCAGCCCATGACTGCTCTGAAGGTGGCTTGGCTGTAGCACTAGCTGAGTCAGCGATAACTGGCAGTCTTGGCATTAATGTAACTCTACCTAAATATGCTGAAAGATTAGATGCACTTCTATTTGGAGAGGATCAGTCTAGAATTATAGCGAGTATGGATACTGACAAGATTCATGAAGTTGAAAATATGTGCAAAAAATATAATGTACCATTTACAATACTAGGAGAAGTTAAAGGAGATAGGTTTATCATTACAGTTGAAGAGCAGGGTACAGTTATTGACCTGACCATACAGGAAATAAATAAAACCTGGCAGGAGGAGATACCATGCCGAATGAATTAGTTTTATCTGACAAGCCAAAGGATGAATGTGGTGTTTTTGCTATCTACTCTCCTGATACCGATGTTTCTGCTTTAACCTATTACGGTCTTTATTCACTACAGCATAGAGGGCAGGAAAGTGCTGGGATAGCAGTTTCCGATGGTGAAAAAATTCAATTGTATAAGAACATGGGTTTAGTTTCTGAGGTCTTTGATGAGGAAATATTGGCCAGGTATTCTGGCAAAATGGCTATTGGTCATGTGAGATATTCTACAACAGGTGAGAGTAATATTTTAAATGCTCAACCCTTATTATTTCATTACCTTCAAGGACAGTTGGCATTGGTCCACAACGGAAACCTAACAAATGCTAATCACTGGAGAAACAATCTTCAAACAACAGGATCAGTATTCCAAACAACTAGTGATACTGAAGTTTTTGTAAATCTAATTGCAAGGTATAGCCAAAATCCTATAGAAGAAGCCTTGATGAAGTGTATGATAGATTTAAAGGGAGCCTATGCCTTGATAGTAATGACAGAAAACAAGCTAGTAGGAGTTAGGGACCCCTTTGGAATTAGACCCTTGTGTCTAGGTCGTTTAGGAAAGGATGGATATATTCTAGCATCGGAATCATGTGCTCTTGATGTTGTAGGAGCTGAATTTATCAGAGATGTTGAACCAGGGGAAATAATTGTAATTGATGAAAATGGTTATAAAAGTATCAAAGTACCTACTAGAAGCAAAGGGGCACTTTGTTCTTTTGAATATATATATATTGCAAGGCCTGATTCAATAATAGATGGAAAATCCGTCAATCTCATACGCAAGAGAATGGGGAATATTTTGGCCAAAGAGAACAATATTGAGGCAGATTTAGTTTGTCCTGTTCCTGATTCTGGTATAGTAGCAGCCTTTGGATATGCCGAAGGCTCTGGAATCCCATTAGCTGAAGGCTTAATGAAAAACAGATATGTGGGTAGAACCTTCATACAGCCTTCTCAAGAATTAAGAGAATTAAGTGTAAGGTTAAAGTTGAATCCAATACGACCAGTCATCGAAGGAAAGGACATTATTTTGGTAGATGATTCTATTGTTAGAGGTACTACCAGCAGAAAGCTTATAAGTCTTTTGAAAAAAGCAGGAGCAAAAAAAGTGCATCTAGTAATAAGCTCCCCACCTGTACTACACCCCTGCTATTATGGAATTGATATTGTTAGTCGCGAAGAACTGATTGCTGCTCAGAATGAAGTTGAAGAAATAAGAAATCATATAGGGGCAGATTCTTTAAAATATTTAAGTCTACCAGGTTTGTTAGAGGCACTTGAAGAAGATAAGTTTTGCCAGGCATGTTTTAATGGAAAATATCCTGTAGAAATTCCTGATTGTATAGGGGGAATTCATTCATGAAAAAAGGCTTGGATTACAAACAAGCAGGAGTGGATATTGAAGCTGGTAATGAGGCAGTAAAATTAATTAAGTCAGAGGTAGAGAGCACTTATCGTCCTGAAGTACTATCCCCTTTAGGAGGGTTTGCTGGGATGTTTGCTCTAGACCTAACTAGATATCGACAACCAGTTCTTGTATCTGGAACAGATGGAGTAGGAACAAAACTTAAGGTTGCTATAGAAATGGATATGCATCATACAGTTGGAATTGATCTGGTTGGAATGTGTGTTAATGATATTTTGGTTACTGGCGGAGAACCTTTGTTTTTTCTAGACTATTTGGCTGTCGAAAACCTTGAACCAGTAAAAGTAAAGGGCATAGTTTCCGGAGTAGTTCAGGGTTGTAAGGAAGCAGGATGTTCTCTATTGGGTGGGGAAACAGCCGAGATGCCTGGATTTTATCATAAAGATGAGTATGATATGGCTGGTTTTGCCGTTGGGATAGTAGAAAGAGATAAGATTATAGATGGTTCAACCATAAAACCTGGTGATGTGGTAATCGGCATCAATTCTTCTGGACTTCATTCAAACGGTTTTTCATTGGCTAGGAAAATACTTGAAAAGTATAATATTCCATTTAAAAGAATCAATGATGATTTGGGTAAGACTTGGGGAGAAGCACTTTTGGAACCCACTAAAATTTATGTTAAACAAGTATTACCCTTGTTAGATAAGTACAATATTAAGGGGATGGCCCATATCACAGGAGGAGGACTTTTGGAAAACTTAAACAGATGCCTTCCCAATAATGTGGATATTAGATTAGATATAACATCATGGGAAATACCAACTATCTTTAGTATCCTCCAGGACTTAGGAAATGTAGATAAGGCTGAGATGTTTAAGACATTTAATATGGGTATCGGTTTTTGTCTTGTCATGGAGAAAGAAGAAGCAACTAGGTTGATAGATCAGGAAGATGCTACATTAAAAGTTATAGGTAAAGTAACATCAGGTAAGGGAGAAGTAAAATGTCCAGGCCTATAAAAATAGCTGTACTTGCTTCTGGAAGAGGAAGTAATCTCCAATCCATAATTGCAGCAATAGAGGAAAGAACTCTAAATGCATCCATTGTTTTGGTAGTAAGTGATAAGCAAGATGCTTTTGCATTAAATAGAGCAGGTACTAATAAGATACCAAACCTTTTTCTGAATCCAAAAAAATACTCAGACCGAGAAGAATATGATCATGAGCTCGCACAAAAGATAAGGCAGCAAGGAGCGGACATGGTAATCTTAGCCGGTTGGATGAGAATTTTAAGTCAAAAGTTTTTAGAAAATTTTCCGGATAAAGTTATCAATATCCACCCCTCTTTACTACCAGCATTTCCAGGGCAAAATGCTCAAAAACAGGCATTTGAATACGGAGTTAAATATACAGGATGTACTGTTCATTTTGTAGACTCAGGTATGGATACAGGTCCCATTATTGCTCAACAGTTAATACCTATTCTAGCGGATGATACTCTAGAAGGTCTAACAGACAGGATTTTGGTTGAAGAACATTTACTCTATCCAAGGGTTATTCAGTTTTTTAGTGAAGAGAGGATAGTTAAAGAAGGCAGAAAGGTACGGATAAAATAGAATTGAGAAAGAAAATGTCATAACTCCGCTCCCCTGGCAATTAAATCTTAAAACAAACAATGCAAATCATTACGTTTTTTTCCTTCATAAACTAACAATTGCACAATAATTAATTATGGGTCGCTTTATATGATCATTTTCTTGTCATAGTATTGTAGGTAGAAAAATTTTTCAGGAAGGATGAGGTGAAAAGGATGCCTAGGACTTTAATAAGTGTCTATGATAAAAAAGGAATAGTTGAATTTGCCCATGAATTAGTAGAACTAGGATATGAAATTATTTCTACGGGCGGTACCTTTAAGCTGCTTCAAGATAAAGGAATTAATGCACTTAAAGTAAGTGAAATTACAGGTTTTCCTGAGATTTTAGAAGGCCGTGTAAAAACACTACATCCCAAAATCCATGGAGGTATCTTAGCTAAGGGAACTTCGGAACATTTTCAACAATTAAAACAGCATGACATTGAACCAATAGATCTAGTAGTAGTAAACCTATATCCATTTGAGGATACAATCAGCAAACCTGGAGCAACCCTTGATGAGGCATTAGAAAATATTGATATCGGTGGTCCAACTATGGTCAGGGCATCAGCGAAAAACTTCCATCGCGTTACAATTGTTGTTAATCCAAATAGGTATACTGATCTGATAGATATGTTAAAAGAAAAAGGCAAATCCAGTTTTGAGTTTCGCAAACAATTAGCTACAGAAGCTTTTGCCCATACTGCTAGATATGACAGCATGATTACTAATTATTTAGGTAGTCTAGAGGGAAATGAAGAAAAACCTTTAACTGAAGATATTCTAATTTGCGGAACTAAAGGTAAAACCTTGAGATATGGAGAAAATCCACATCAAAAAGCATACATATATAGCTTGAAGAAACAGGGAAAAAGCCTTGCAAATATTGAACCTATCCAGGGCAAACCCCTTTCATATAATAATTATTTAGATACTTTTGCTGCCTGGGGTTTAGTTGAAGAATTGGATACACCAGCAGCCGTTATAGTTAAACATAATAATCCATGTGGAGTAGCCATAGGTGATAATTTGATCGCGTGTTATAAAAAAGCCTTAGAATGTGATCCTATTTCGGCCTTTGGTGGAATAGTCGCTTTTAATAGGGAGATTGATGCTGAGATAGCAAAGGAACTTGTAAAAATGTTTTACGAAGTAATAGCTGCACCAGGTTTTTCTGAAGAAAGTCTACAGATACTTAATTCAAAACCTAATCTAAGACTACTTCCTTTAAAAGCACTAGCGAAAGCTGAGTTGGAAATCAAATCAATGGGTGATAGTTTATTAGTCCAAGATTATGATAAAAAGGTTATTGAATATTCTTTTGAGGTAGTTACAAAAAATCAACTAAGCAATGAACAGAAGAGTAATCTGCTATTTGCCAATAGGGTAGCTAAATGGGTTAAATCAAATGCAATAGTAATAGCCAAGGATGGTGTAACATTAGGTATTGGTGCTGGTCAGATGAATAGAGTAGGCTCGGCAAAAATTGCTTTAGAACAGGCACGAGAAAATGCTAAGGGCGGGGTGCTTGCTTCTGATGCTTTCTTACCCTTTGCTGATACAGTAGAATTAGCTGCAAGTCATGGAATATCTGCTATAATTCAGCCTGGAGGCTCATTAAAGGATCAAGAAGTCATAAAAAAGTGTGATGAGCTTGGAATTGCTATGGTGTTTACAGGCATGAGACATTTTAAGCATTAAGGAGGCAACTGGTAAATGAATGTATTGGTCATCGGAGGCGGAGGTAGAGAGCACGCATTAGTTTGGAAGCTATCGGAAAGTTCAGGTGTGGATGAAATATACTGTGTTCCAGGTAATGGTGGCATTTTAAATTTAGCCAAATGTATCGATATTGATGTCTTAGATTTTAATGCTCTAATAGATTTTGCCAAAAATAACAAGATTGAGTTAACCATAGTTGGGCCTGAAGTTCCCCTGACAGAAGGTATAGTAGATGCCTTTGAAGAAGCAGGACTAGCTATTTTTGGACCATCAAAAAAGGCTGCAGAACTAGAAGGAAGCAAAGCCTTTGCTAAAGATTTTATGAAAAAATATGCCATACCTACAGCGGAGTATATGAAATTTGTATCTGCAATTGAGGCAAAGGAATATATAAAGAAAATAGGTGCTCCATGTGTGGTAAAAGCAGATGGACTTGCAGCAGGCAAAGGTGTTGTTGTTGCCATAACAGAAGATGAAGCTATCAGGGCTGTAGATGAGATAATGGAAGACAGAAGGTTTGGAGATGCGGGGCAACAGATTGTAGTAGAAGAATTTTTAGATGGAGAAGAGGTTAGCTTGCTTGCGTTAACTGACGGAAAAACTGTTGTACCCATGCTTCCAGCCCAAGATCATAAAAGAGTATTTGATAATGATCAGGGGCCAAATACGGGTGGTATGGGAGCGTATGCTCCTGCTCCAATATGTGATGCTGCTATGCTTGAATGGGTACAGCAAAACATACTAAAACCTACAGTAGAAGGAATGAAAAATGAAGGCAGGCTTTTTAAAGGAGTACTATATGCGGGGCTAATGATTACTAAAAAAGGACCTAAGGTCCTGGAATTCAACGTGCGATTTGGAGATCCAGAAACACAACCTATTCTCCTTCTGCTAGAAAGTGATCTTGTAGAGGTTTGTAGCTCTGTTATAAATGGTACATTAGATAAAGATATTCTTAAATGGCATCAAGGCTATGCTGTATGCGTTGTTGCTGCCTCAGGGGGATACCCTAATGACTATGAGAAGGGTAAGCCAATTGCCATTGGTGAGATTCCCGAGTTTACAAAGATATTTCATGCAGGGACAATTATAAGCAAAAATAACCAGTTAGTAACTTCTGGAGGTCGTGTCTTAGGAGTGACTTCAAAGGGTGATAACCTTGATGAGGCAATAAAAAATGTATATGAATCAATAAAGAAAGTCAATTTTGCAGATATGCATTTTCGAAAGGATATAGGATGTAAGGCTCTTCGGTTATAACTGAAGAGCCTTACGTATGTTAAAAGAATTAATTGATTTGATTGATTATTCTTTCTTTTTAGAGGATTGTAGTTATTTATGTAGAAATATAACATAGTTGCCAGAAAAAGCGGTAAAAATGAAAAATCATTCTGGGAGGAAAGAGAATATGAAAAAAGCTATTGTTTCCGTAAGTAAAATAGTACTATTAACCCTTATATATGGTGTCTGTTTTACTATTCCAGCGATTATATTCCCACTTTCTCCTCACTTAACTATTTCTCCTAGTGAAGCACAAGCTACATCTTTAATGTTTATACTATTCTTATCCATAAACACTCTGGTGCTTTCTCTTCTAACAATCTACTCTAAGTGGAGCGGGTTAAAGCTAATTGGTTCTATGATTATTGTTTTCTTTGGCTTGCAAACTTTTATGACTCAGATAGAAACTTACTTTTTTATTGAAGCATTTCCATTATTAAATAATTCAGATTTTATAATGCTTGTGCTAAGGGGTTTTATTACTGCTGTTCTTTTTGTACCCTTTCTAGTTTGGCTATTAGGAAAAACAAAACCAAAATTGGGAGATATTCAATTCTATAATAGAACTATAATTGTATTTAAGAGCTGGGCTTGGAAATGGCTCTTGCTTTCTGGTGTTTATGTAGTCATATACTTTATATTTGGTTATTTTATAGCATGGCAGTACCCAGAAGTCCGTCAGTTTTACTCTGGAAGTACAGATATTACGGGGATTTGGAATCACTTGTTACATGTTTTAAATACAAACCCAGAAATCTTTCTTTTTCAATTTATTAGAGGAGCATTATGGATTCTCTTTGCGATACCTATAGTTTTGATGTTGAGAGAGGATAAGTGGAAAGTTGTAGTGATACTAATTTTATTGCTCGGCTTGCTACCCACAACCCAGTTAATGCTATCCAATCCGCTAATGCCTAGTGTGGTAAGAATAGCACACCTTATTGAGGTGTCCATATCTATGGCTATTTTTGGAGGATTAATCGGCGTATTGCTTTACAATCCAAATCATGGAATAGGGCAATTTTATCGAAAATATCAAAATCCCTGGTAAGAAATATATCTGCTATCATCCACTAAGTACTTCCTACCATGAAACCATTTCATATCTTTTCCTTCACGCTGTTCTAAATTAAATATCTCCCAAAGAGTAAGATCAGAAGCATTTACTTTTATTAGAGGATTTTGGATAATCATGTAGAAAAAGTAACCTTAATTGGTGAATTTATCAGCAGGTTTGCAAAATTGCTTTTCCGGACAAGAAAACCACTTGTCCTCCAAAGCAACTTCGCAAACCCGCGCCACGTTAGGCAAAAATTGCCTGGGTGAAATTTTTTGAGGTCATAGGAGTCAAAAATGAGCAAACGTGAAGAATATGGAATACAATTGAAACCGTTAATAATTAAGAGTGAGAGTGCTTTTAGAGAACTGAAAGACATATTAATTTTTAATTCCAACTTACCAGGGGCAAGAGGTAATTTGGAGTTAGCTTATGCATTTGCCGATAGCTTAAAAGAAATGCAATACATTGATGATAAATTATGGCTAACTTTAAATGAATGGGCAGGAGTAGCATCTGAAGATACTCCATCAGATAGCCCTCAAGAATTCATCCCTTTTTGTGCTGTACAAGCTCTGGGAGCTATATTTAAATGTGCCGATTTTGAAAAGAAAGAAAAAATTATTGAACTATTGCAGGCTGCAGCAAATGATTCAAGATGGCGAGTTAGGGAAGC